>Ga0214543_1007832_pt1 | contig 17971 bp, 16 predicted proteins | sample CNSS2metaG_FD_160094 | JGI IMG/M metagenome (GOLD analysis project Ga0214543, IMG submission 160094) | Root nodule microbial communities from cowpea collected in UCLA plant growth center, Los Angeles, California, USA - CNSS2 | ecosystem: Host-associated > Plants > Roots > Nodule | place: USA... | reverse complement strand
TAAGCCATGCCCGAATGCAGAAAAATCTACTTTTCATCTTTTGCATTCATTACAACTACTCTTGTTTATTAATGAGTTTACTATTCATGTATACTTTTCTTTGAGTCATTTTATTTAATCATAAACATAATCTATGTAATTCATTCTTCAAGTACCGATTTTTGAGTTGTGAAAGAGAGATCACATTCAGTAATTTTGGAACCCAGGCATTACCGGGGGTTTTCGAAACCCTAGGCATTACCGGGGGTTTTCAGAACCCCAGGCATTAACGGGGGTTTTCAGAACCCCAGGCATTAACGGGGGTTTCGAAACCTCCGGTAAGTTGCGCTACTTCCAGGGGTTGCTAAAAACCCCCGGTAATCCGTTAGCCACGCTTGCTTTTCTGGGAGAATTTCAAAGCCCTGGTAAAACCATTAGTGGGGGTTAAAACCCCCAAAAACGCCAAATATAACCCCTATTAAAAACAATTATTTTTGTAGTGAACCTTCTAGACATAGTTGATGAATGCCTTGTTCTAGCGAATAAACGAGATTGTAGGTTCTTTTCTACCTATAGTAGAAGTTGGCCAATTTTATATATATGTATGATATTTTTGGTTGGTAGTGTTAGTAATTTTGAGTCATGCATATATATGACACATAATTAAATGTGTTAGGGCCATTATTTATAAAGCCAAATAATAAAGTGATCTGACTAAATTAAAGATTTGGCTAAAGGCATATGTCATGAAAATAAATATTGTGTAGAGAACACACACAGAGTCATAACGTACTTTTCCTGTTCCTTTCCCTCTATCCCCATCAAGAGAGAAAACCAAAGGGAAATCAAGGTGCTCTACAGGAGGAAGATCATTGCACATATAGGAGTGCTCTAATAATATCGTTATGGCCAATTCAGGTACGCTTCCGTTTACTATTTACAACATGATTATCAGTATGGGTATGAGATATTGTTTATGAGTTTATGATTGATTATTAGAATCAATATTAGGATCATATTCTGCGTTTTTGCTTACAGGTAGCTTATTGGCCTTGCAATTATCCTTGAATACATTGGAATACGTACCAAGGTTCTTTGATCATTAGCTCTAGAAAAAAAAAGAAATTTTTTTCTATGTTTTCGAGGTGTCAGCTCATGTTTCATAAGTTGTATTATCTATGCCATGTTTGATTGAATCTATATTCAACTATTAAATTATTTTAGTTATTAAGTTAATTGAAGAGAATTTGCAAAAGTAGATACTAGATTGATTATCTAATTTTCATTTCTAAACTAAAATTTTATTCTTATTTCTTTAATTGATATACAATTTCAATTTTTGAGTTTGTTAGATAACTTAACTGTATGGAATTGGTTTGGAATTGTTTGGTCTGGTGATATGAAAGTTATTTGCAGGTGAATTGAATGGAAAGGAAAATGGTAAAATAGAAAAATCATAAAAAAAAAAAAATACTGACTTACTATGACGTAGTTTGCACTGCCTATCATAGTAATTTGGACTTATTATGACAGGTTTCTGCAGTGTCATAAAAAGCGCACATTTTCTATGACTCCTGAAAATGTGACACCAGAATAGCTATCATAGTAAGCTCATTTTACTTGTCATTATAAGCCCATTTTCCAGTAGTGTGTTTAACCTCTCATAGAGTACCACATACACCCTTTATGCCAACATCAAACACAAAAAACTTAGAGCTACTTTCATCATCCACCAATTTTCGCAAATTCTATTCATCACCATATCATCATTTTCAAGCTTTGGCCCAACTTAGTTTGAGGAGGAGGCTATAAATCACACTCTAACTAGTGGCTTCCATATGATCTTGTAGGTATACTAGGTTGAAGAGTTTTGCTGATGAAGGATTATCTTGTTTTCTTTTAACTTTTTGAATATGGTAAGGAGTTATTTAAGAAAATTCTCACTGGACACTAAGATAACAAGCTATCTAGATGTGAATGTTCACTTCTAAGGTTTCTAGAGTGAGAAAGAGATGGATTGCTTCAAGAAAACAAAACAAGATAATGAACATAACATAAAACTTAATTGAAATAAGAGAAATAAACTAGAAAAGGGAAAGCAAAGAAGATGGAAATGGTGGAAAGTAGCATGCCACTCATAGGAGGGGGCAGACATAAGCCAAGCCAACCCTAGAGATGAGTGATGAAGCCGCCACTTGCAAGCATGATAAGGAAAAGAAGACCCTTCACTCCTTGGAGGAGAAGCCCTCACGGAAATGGTTGATACACAAGAGTGATTTTTACTTCAAAATGTTCAACGCTTTTACATGTTTAGGAGCAACCCTTATATAGAAGAGTTTAAGGGCCTCTAAGCAAATAAAAGATACCTAAGGATGTCTCTACAAAAAGTTAACCCTGGCTTCTAGAAACTAGGTCAATTAAGGTTACCAAAATGAGAGACAAAAGAGCTAACTATGGTGTGTGCAAGGCTAATTCTAGCGTGAAAGGAGACCAAGAAGGTGTGTTATATGTCTCTAAAAAGTTGCCAAAATGTGCTAAAAACAAAGGAGGCCAAAGGTACAAAGGTACATTTGCTTTATGTCTTTTACTTTATATTTTTTCCCTTTCTCTCTCCTTCGCCTATGCTCCATATCATCTCTACTTCTCCACTAGGGTTGGGCCACATCACCTACCATAATTAACCTTACTTAAACCTACAAAGCACATAAATAAGGATTAGCATGTTGGCTTAAGTAAAGGTCAACTCTAGTCAACAAGTTAAACCTAGTCCAAGGTCAACCAGTGAACTAAGGTTGATTCAACTAAGTCAACTTAGAGAATTTCAAACCTAAAGAAAACAATGAACATGGATGAAGGATTATTGAACTTCCTTTCTAAAATGCTTAGTCTTTTTAAGCAAGTTCCTCCATTCTTGGTTTGGGTCAATCCTTCATCACTTGCACAATAAAGCAATGATTCATTCACTAGGATGGAGGAATCACACTAGGTTTGAAATCCTTAGGTTGTATAATGTAGGAATGGTCTTAACTCCACCTTTAAAAGTACTAATAGCATATTGAAGGATTTGCATATGAAATAGACAAAATAGTAGTGGTGCAATAGAAGAAGATGAGATGAAATCCACTTGTAGTCTCTACTTCACTCAATCTATATACTATATACTACTATTGATATATACATGTACTCTTTATCTAAATACAAAAGAACATTGAAAAACAAACTACCAATACACTTGCTAAATCCCTATGGATATGATAACCCTCATTCGACTGTTTTACAACTGACTTGGTGCACTTTACAATAGGTCACACAATTGGATAACTCTTAAATCTTGATTTTGTGTGATGTTAGGGGCTTAAGCCCAATAGACTAAAATTCTCAACTAAAGTTTACCATCATCACGTCTCGCAAAGTAGGACTCCAAACCCACAAACAAGCAGTGGAAGAACTAAAAAACTTTTCCTAGTCAAATTAGGAACTAGGAGGCTCACAAATTCGCAATGTGGAATTCTTATTTTAGAGAAGCCTTGCTTTTCTAGCATGGACAAATGTTCCAATAAACATATGCATCTTTTATTCCTAGGTGCATAAGTCCCACATCGGGCAAACCATTTTATCTTCAAGAGCTTATGTAGCTTGCCTCTCATTGCTTGTGGGATTGATGGTGGATTATTCCCACTTGCACCCAATGTATGGATCATGCCATGTGTGCTATATACCTGGTCATGAACAAGCTGGAAATGTTTCGAACTTTTTATATGTGGAGGGACAAGAAGTCCCACATCAACTGGTTGAGGATTGGCTTAAGTGTTTATAAGCCACAATACATCAGAATATAACTTGAGTACTATAAGTGTAGCCTGTCATGGCCCACTTGATGGATGTACAAAGATCGTTGGAAGAATGTTTGTTGAAGACATTGGGTAGCTCTAGGTCCAAAGGTGAAAACTTCCTTGCTGAACGCTTGTTGAAGAAGGATTTAGGCTTCTCGACCCAAAGAAGATGGTGCATGGTTCAAAATAGATTGCAGAGAAGTATAATGGAAACATAAATAAAACTTAGGTCAAAAATACAAGTCCAATAACTTGGCAATTACACGAAACAAAACATTAAACCTTTAGAATTATACATTTACTGAATTATTTAAAAACAAAGAAATTAAAGTTAGGCCTTGCCATTGGCCATGATTAGGGATGTCAAAAAAATTTGTACCCGTGGGTATCCGTAGATAAAATCTGCAACAGGTAGGAAATGAATTTTGTACATGGATACTTACGGGTAACGGGTACGAGTATTTTTAATACTCGCATGTAATAGTATCTGTGTCCGTGGATATCCTTACTCTCTATACTCTAATTTAAATAAAATAAAAAATAAAACAAAACAAAACATTATTAAAATAATAACATATTGATTTTGAGTGAGTTATTTTTTTATCAATTAGTTTTAAAAAAAAAATCATTTCTTTATAAACTATCATTCAACACTATTTAAACGGGTTATTTGGACAATTTTTAAAATTTATGAATGTTATGTATTGTATTTTATTTGAATTTACGATTAAAATATATTGTTGAATATTTATTTTTATTTTTTTGTAAATACCTGTGGGTACCCGTGGATATTCGTGGATATTAAAAAATTATGTGGGTACCTACATAACGGATACTCGACGGACATAGGTACGGGTACATGGCATATATTTATCCAGCGGGTAGGGTATGGGGGAGCTACTACTCGTACCCTACCCATCTCGTTGACATCCTTAACCATGATGCACACCTTTGGGTGATTGTCATCAAGTTGTGTGCTTATGTAAGAAGGAAGAGTTGTGGTGTATGCTTCAAGGCAGTTCTTGAAAGTGCATGAGAAGAACTACCCCACACATGATCTAGAGTTGGCAACGGTGGTCTTTGATCTTAACATATGGAGGCCTTACTTTTATGGAGGAAAGTTTCAAATGTTTAGTGGTTACAAGAGCTTCAAGTATCTTATTGACTAGAAGGAGCTTAACATGAGGCAAAGAAGGTGGATGGATTTTCTAAAGAAAGTTTACCTGCGGGAGAGATTTAAGGATATGAACTTGGGAGTTGATTTGACAACAAGAATTAGTAGTTGTGGTCGAGTTACCATCAATAATGAGTTTCTTCAAATGATGAAGGACAAGTAAGAGTTGGACCTTAGTTTTAATAGAGTTTAGGTACCTTGGGATTAGAAGTAACGAAGGAGTTTACAAGAGGTGTTGATGGAATCTTGAGATTCAAGGGAATAGTATGTGTTAGAGACTCTTATCGCATAGAACTTTAGCAATATCTTAGTTTTCCCCCAAATGAAGTATAGGGAAAAACCTAGGTATATCAATCTATGGTATTATCTAATTTTGTTTAGGGTTAATGAGTAACACCCTATTAGGATGCTACTAAAATACGTAGAATTTTTTCGCATTAAAAAATCTTCCTTATTCACTACAAAAAATTGAAGTAAATATGGCGGTTCTAAAGATTTTCATAATTTCCTTTATATACAACAATTTTATAACTGCCATATTTTCAAAATATGGCATTTACAAACATAATTATACTATTCTTTTACTCATTCACTCTCATTTACAAACAGCATGGTCAGAAGAATACAAGAAGACAGGAAACATGAAGACTACAATGGGCCTAATGGGCTTCAAATTCTTTTCTCATGGGCCAAGGAGGACATAAATATTTGATGGGATTTCTAATAGTCCATTAGTATAGTTTAACTTTAGGCCATGTATTAGGCCAAGCTTTCAATAATTGTAAGAAAACTATATAATTTTAGCACAATTTGAAATTAGATCAATTCAAGCCCAATTTTAATAACTAGGCTAAGAGTCCATCTCACATGCTCCATGCTTTGAACATTTAGCACATGGTGCAAATGAGGAATGTGTGACTTGTCACATGGCCTTTGATCTAAAAATCATGGAAGGAAGTTAGGCGAATGTGCTAGAATTAACATGGTTTCCCTTCAAATTGCTTAGCTGAAACTGGAGCTTTTCACTCCTATAAATGGAGAGATCCCTCCCTTGTAATTCTCACTCTTGAATGTGTAATGAACACTACAACATTTTAGTTTTAGGCAACACTAAATTCGTCCTATTTCTAGACTAATTTTCTAGACTTGGAAAATTCCATCAACTAAAATTTCCCTCCTATTAAAAACAAAACACTATTCAAAAACTAAAACAAAAAACTAAGACACTTTGCTAAAACTAAACACACAAAGACACTATAAAAACTAAAAACAAAAACTAATACTATGCACCCAAATAATACTTTAAACCCAAGGTAAAATCCAAATCATTTTTCAATTCCCTCCTCAAACCTAAATGTAAAAAACGTAAACACAATGTCTCACTTGGTCCCTCGCCTTCATTGTGGTCGCATCCCTTTAATAGTGGTTGCCTCACCTTCACCTTTGTAGCATCGCCTTCTCCATGCTAGTTGATTGAAAATTGGAAGTGGTGAAAATAGAAAGAGCTTAGCATCGTGCATGTGCCTCTTCGTGGTCGCCCTTCGTCGATCCAACTCTACACCATGGTCTCCCTTTCATTGACGTTGGTGCTCTCATCATAGTCCTACTTAGGTAATCATTTTATCTATCGCTCTTCTTGGTTGTCACCATGTACAGGTAATTGTTGTTTTCATTTTTTGTTGGTTGATTTGATTGAATATTGGTTTGATTTCTTGTTTCGTTACTTTTCCTTTATGTGTCTATAATCTAGGGTTATTTTGTTTGGCTTTGAATTTTATTGTTTGATTCTATTAATTTACCTTTTTGTGTATGTAATTTAGGGTTAATTTTACTCAACAACGCTTTAGCTTTGGCCTAATATGAGTTTCTAGATTTGTTTGACCTCCTATTAATGAATGATTTTCTGGATTTGCGCTTCAGCTTCGCCCTAGTCTGAGTTTCAACAACGTCATTTTCACTGTTTATTTGAAGCTTCAATGAATCCAAGTTGTTAATGAGTGTGTTTCAGCTTAGATTGCATCGAAAGTGGAAATGGTGAAGTCAAAGAGATTTGAAGGAAAGGTGGGGATTGTGATGGCTTCCATGTAGGGAATTAGTTTAGCCATAACCAAGAGGCTTGCCCTCGAGGCTGCTTCCGTTATCATCTCTTCTTGCAAACAAGTTTAATTCCCCTTTCATAATTTATTTTCTATCCACTGAATTTTAGTTTTCCCCTTCATATTCTTCATTTCCACTTGTGCCCTCCTAGATCGAGGACGTCTCTAGTAAGCTGCGGTCCTATGATAGCCTAAAAATAAAGTCTTCAATGGCACGAGATATGGTAAATAATATGAAAATAGCGAAAGATTCTAGTGATCAGATATTATATCTCTGTAACCTACATTTGGTAAATATAAACCGACTTATGGGACGTGATTATTATTCATTATTTATTATCTTTTAGGTAGGTTGATAAGAAAAGATAGGATGATGTAAATCTACAAATTTGTAACTGATTTACGTATAAAGAAAGCATAAAATCCCTAGTTAAGAAGATCATATAGTATTTTCGGTAAAAAAAAAAAAACTAAATTAAACAAAATTGACGAAAATAAAACTTATTTGAGCACAAAAACAAAATTAGGACTTATTATTTGACAAAAATTGATGAACAATTGGACCAAAAAGGTATTTTAACCTTATTTGTACTTCCAATTGGAAGCATGGCTTTTATGATGGTAAATTGTCTACTATAGATGTCATGAATTCCTTTTTATTCTCATACACAATTTTCTGTATCCTAATTTTTTCATCATTTTATTTTCTTTAAAGATAATGAAGATAATGACAAAGATAGAAAAGTATAGGGGACTTGTTCTAATGCTACCTTTAATGATCTTGAAAATGAAGAATGATATTTGGTATTTGTTTAGGTGGTGGAAGATGCTACGAAAGAATGGGTTAGATGGAACTCAAGTAGAAATTCATTAACTTTTCTATTTGGTGTAATAGACTTTTAGTAACTTGTGGTATTTTTTTCTTTGGTATTTTTCTTATTTGAGGAGTTGCCTCGTGGAGTATTGACTTTCCAATTAAGACAATGATCTTTCTATGTGATTTCAGCCTTTTCACTGTCCCAAGATCATGGATAATATAATGTAGTTGTTTTGTTGGCAAAGAAGCGAGCAAACAATGTTGGTGCAAACTTAAGAATCCTAAGGGAAATAATTGAACAAGTGCAAAGGAGGACACTGATAATGATGAAGCTTTTTGTGGCGAAATTAAGAGAAGGAACTCCACAAGTGTAATGGAAATGGATTGGAAACAAGGTTGAAGGCCCTTGTGCAATGATATGGTTCGGTGAAGAGGAAGTTCTAGGAAGGAGAAGTTATCCTAGAGAAAGGAGGCTAGAGGAGATCTTAGGAGATTCCTAGCAAGCATGACTCTGAAGGAAAAAGTTTGAAGTGATCTCAACAATAGGCTTTTACCATTAAATTCAAGAGTACCTTTTACTTGAAGCATGGAAGCTCTTTTATAGCCAAAGTAGCTCTAATACCACTTGATGGAGCTCCTTGGACGTGGAAGAGAAGGAGGAACTCCATGAGAGTACAGCAAATGGAACTAGATTCAAGGTTGGAGGCCTTTGCAGCAATGAAATGGATGGGTGAGGGTATAAGCCTAGAACAAAGTTCTATCATAGAGGAAGGTGGCTAAAGGAGACTAAGTAGAATCCTAGTCGTGGCTCTCAATAAGACAAATGTATGGAGTGCTCTCAACATCAATGCATTTACCATTTCAAGAGTAACTGGATATAAGCTTAGGAGCCTCCCATTTATAGTAGAGAAATGGAATGAAGATACATGGATTAGGCAAGATGCATGCCTCCTAGATTCGTGAATCATGAATCGTGTGCCATGTGGAAAGTCATGTCTTCCATGCTTTTCCACCATGTGCCAAATGAGTGAAAGATGCAGCTAGGGAAGCTTCTTGCCCAAGCTTGCAAAGTGGGCTTGAATTGGCCTAATTTGAAAGTTAGAAACAATGTGCTTTGGCCAATTATTTTGGAAAGCAAAGCCTAACATTTGGCCCAAAAGAAAAGAACTATGTTATTGAATTTACATGAAGCCCATCATATTTTGATATCTTCTTTAGCCCAAGAGAATAGCATGTGAAGCCTATGAAGCTTATTGGGCTCTTGTTGATTTAGGCCCTCTTGTATTTTTTTTATCATACTTTGAGTAATTGGGCCTTTGATGGACTTGGGCCTTGATTTGAATGTGGGCCTTAGAATGTGCTTGGGCCAAATCTATCACTAATGAAGGAGAAGGATTCAAATAGCCTTTCCAATTCACATGTGCCGAAATCATTTCTAAATCTAGATCTAGAACTCCTTATTTTATAGATCAAATGCCAAGTGGCAAGTCACACTTCTCATATTTGCAACATGTGTTTCATGTGATAGGCATGACTTGCTTCTTAGAGCACCATTTGTAATACCCTATGTGGATATTACTTGGTACAGTAAAATATAATTAAAGTAAAAACATATGATACCATTACCAAACACAGGAAAATTCAAATCTTTACAACAGTCTAAAAATAAAACCAATATTTCATCCAAGCTAGCACGTATCTCCACACCTATTCCTCGCCAGCATCACCTAAAACCACATCTGCTCTGGGTGACAAAGCCACACAATCATCACACAACCAACAGAAAGGGTGAGCTTAACTAAATAAAACATACATATACAATATGAACACCTCACCCTTAAGCAACTTAACTTGACAAGATTCCTAAGAGATCTTATATCACAAGGTAATTATGCAACCATAGACTCATAATTTATATAAGACTAGCACATCCAACAACCTCGTTATCCTATCCAACCAGAGCCTTAAGGACATCACACCCTTCTGCGGACCTGCCCGCTTGTAGTGCAACCTCTACGAACCTACCCGCTCGTAGTCCAACACACGTGAACAAAATAAATTACGAACCTTCCAGCTCATAAAACAATCAAGTGTGAGCGCAAATTCGACGAACCTCCCTGCTCGTACTTCTCACACAAGAGTACCAACATTACGAACCTCCTTGTCCATATACATCACACATCCAAACCTCACTTATGAACCTCTCCATTTATGAGATTTAAGTATAGTATATTCATAACTCCACATGAGGAACCTATATGATTCATACCTTATCCTTTACCACACATAATCACACTTAGCATACAAGAACATTAATTTCTCAATGCAAACAGATCACCAAACCATCACACTCATATATGCAAAACATAGAAAACTCGTAATCAGCCCCTAGACTATCCCCTAGTACAGCCGAAGCACCACATGGCGGATTTCCATTGCAGACCACCTGGCAGCTTAGAAGCACCGCTTGGCACCACATCCTCCAAGGGCCTCCTTGTCCCGTCTATCGCTTGGCGGTCCAGCCACATTGCCAAGTGTTATACTAGTAGCGTCAAACTGTTGGTTTACACCTCAAACAGATTTCCTATGCACCAATCACCCAATGTAGAATAATAGAAATACAATACATATATTCATATGTCTCATAATGACTCAAAGTGTACTACCACACATTGTATGCATCAATCCTATATCCACACATGCATTTCATCACTTCAACTCATATCAATACTTGAATTTAACAACGAATCACTCATGCTCATAGTGTAACTGACAAATAGTAACAAAATAGATCATACAAAACATTCAAAAGCATAACACAACCAAAACCTACAAATCCTTCCCCCTTTCCCACTTTTAAAATCCTCTTTCATGTATATTGCACACTTCTATATACACCTACTGCGCAAAACAGTAACAATTCAACCAATTTATATCATTATAACACGCATTCAAAAGTGAACCTTCCCCTAAAACCCAGCTTGTGCCATCACACAACAAAGAACACATTTTTCACTATAGACTAGGCATCACCTAGCGGTGCATAGCTACCACCTGGAGGCGCACCAAAATTCATGTGCAAATTCCAGATTTCCTCACTTGCAAAAATCCCAAAATCCCAGATACGCAACCCACTCATCCAATTGCACGAAAAATTAATCAATCATGCTTTCATCATCCATACTGATGAAGGATTATCTTGTTTCCTTTTAAGATTATTTAATATGGTGTGAGTTAATTAAGAAAGCTAAGTGAAATCCCCATTGGACATTAAGATAGCAAGTTATCTAGATGTGAAGGTTCCTTTCACAAAGCTCAAGAGAAGAAGATAAGGGATTGATTCAAAACAAAAAGGAAATGGAAAGCACATAGAAAACCAAGAACAATTGAAGGAAGAAGAAAACATAAAATGGAAAGGAAAGGAATAGTAAAAATGTGAGGATGATGTGATCCCAATAAGGCTTATAGCATTGGGCCAACGCCTAGGCCCATTCCTTTTAATTTCTTTTTAATTTCTTTTATTTTTTTTATTTTAATTAAATAAATGTCTCTAATTGGGTTTGTTTGCTAAATGCAGCCTATTTTCTAAGCTGCCAATTAATGAAGAGTTGACATTGGGCCTGCGGCCCAACTCTCCTTTACACCAACAATCATACGCTTCTTCAATTGTTTCTCCAGCACATCACACGGATCCAACCACACCTCTTGCTTCACGTCAATATTCATCATCATATGTGGGCCAGATTACGTCTGCATCCACTGCCCAATTCCTGCTACGCGTGGATAGTTAATTCTTCTGCACACACCAGTTTTGCTCATTTATGCGTAGACAGAGCTGTCGTTTTGGGTCTGCAAACAGCAGCCCAATATCCTTCCGCATACCTCCACGTTGGCAGCATACACTTTCTTCAGCAACAATCGTTTCCATTTGCTTCCAGCATTGTCTTCTAATGGGCCTTGGTAATTTGAAGCCCACATCCCACGTGTTCAGCAAGGATACTTCGATTCAGTGCTAATACCCACACTATGCTAGGGTTCACTGCAAAACTGTCACGGCCGCACTTCTTCCTTCACGCGTGACCCATTGCGCCACTAGGATTCAGACCTTAACACAGCAAGCCGTTAGCTCCGCTATCAACACACGTTCCTTTCGTTGCTCTGTTAGGAACATTGTCGAGTTCACACTGTCAAGGCCATTTAGGGTTCTTTTCATATTTTTCTCTCCTTTCGTTGTACACTCTATTTTCCTTGGCCGTTAGGTTCACGTTTTCCGGTTACCTCTTACACCTATATAAGGGCAAGCCAATCTCATGTAATAGCTAGCTTTGATGAATGAGAATTCCGGTAGAGATCACTCCCACCGTTCATCAGCTCACCCAAACCCTAGATTAGGTTTTTACCTCTTAGGGTTTCCGAAACCAGTGAGATTCGAGCCTAAACACCATACACGAACCATTCTGCTGCGTTTTCCCTCGCTTTCTGCGAGATTCAATCGGTAGAACACCGATTGGGAGAGGTTTCCGGCTACTACCACGACGGAGGAGCCTCATCAAGTGGTATTCAGAGCCACTCGAACTCGGACTGCGTTGAGATAAGTCTTTTCCTCATCTCTGGTTTTCTTCTTTGATGTTTGCCTTTCGTCTTGTTCTCAATACGCTTGCTTCTAGATTTACGTGTTGTTAATGTGTGCTATTGATATTTTTGTGCTGAAATTGATTCAATGTGCTTGTTCTATTTGTCTTGAATCAGTACTGCTGATATTTTGTCTTACGCTTCCTAATCTGCCGATTCAAATGCATGTCAATTAGGTGTTTTTCAATTTTTTTTTACCTAGCTTTACAATTTTATAATCTGTGTTTTGTCTTAGGTTTTGTTTAGTTCGTTTTGTATGTCAATGATTCCATAGATGTGTGCTTAAACTGTGTTTTGTCATTGTTTCGCATCTCTTTCAGTTCCTTTTTGTGTTTAAATCATTAGTTTCTATTAGTGTATTTTTTTGTTGAGTTCTGAGATTGCTAATAGATCAATAGCAATTTTCTGCAGTGTATTTTCCACTGATTCATGTTAATTCGTGCTGCTGCTGTCTTTTTGTTGTTGTTCCTGTGTTGTTTTTGCCATTCATGTGCTTGCCAATGACTGTGCTGGCCAAACTATCATGTTTTCCACTGCTTTGATGATACATCTGCTCTGTTCAAATAGTTTTAGTGGAATTCTAGTTGGTTTTGGTCCACACATAGGTTGACTCTCTACTGCTTAGTTTGCATCAGTTCATTGCTTATTATTTTGTAGTCCTTCATAGATGATTAACACTTTGGTTCTGTGCTCAATTGTTGCTGCTGCACTGGTATATCTATTTGAGCTTCAATGTTGTATCAGTCTCTGTGAGCATTCACGAGTTTCATGATTCTTTCTGCAACTCCTCCAGATTTTGAAAATAGTGCTTGGTTATTGGAGTTGTTTGAATTTGAATTACAGAACTGCAGTCGTGTCTTTTGCTTTGAATACCAGTACTTTGTTTTCACTGTTTTTTTTTTGTCTAGTGCTGGTTTAGTTTGTCTAGATCTCTCAAATGTTGCATATCTTACTTGGCCATGTGTGTTTAGATTTGCTTGCTTTTTAATCTGCCTTGTTCAGATTTTGTTCTTACAAGTTGCATCAGTTGGCAATATTTTGATTCTCCTTGTTGCTTGACTGAATTGTGGAGTGAACATTGGATTCACAGTGAAACATTGCGTTTATGCAATATCAGTTGCTTTGAAGCACCCATTTTTTTTCCAATTCTGTTTCAATCAGTTTGTATTCATAGTGCAATTGTTTTATTTGGTTTGAATCACAGCGTCAGTGTTGTTTGCATCCAATTTTAGTTCCTATATCAGTTTTAGTGGTTTCCATATTTTCATTGACTCTTGCTCCATTAATCTCTTCATGTTTTAGATTCAGCTATGCCATGTAATTTGTTGAGTTGCAACTGCTGTTTTCTCCGAATTTGATCATTGAAATTACTACTTGTTGTTGTGTCATAAATTCAATTCTGTTATATCATTCGTATTGCAGTTCTGTGTGGCAAGTTTCTGTTATCATATTTTTCACTGCACTGGCCAAGCATACTCTGGTTGCCTTTTGTTGTGTCTTGTTTCTTTGTTTCCTTTTTGTTTCTTTCCAATTGTTTTTGAGTTGAATCATTTGCATCTGTCATATGCCATTGACCATTTGAATGGAATTGGATAATTGCTTTGAAGTGAACTGTGCTTTAAAACATTAGTTGCATATGTGATCTGTTGAGTTGAAAAGAAAATTCTGTGAGTTGGAACGAAAATTTGTGGATAAGACTATGATTGAAATTCTACATTGACTCATTTGAGTGAAGAGAAAGAGTGCATCAAAATACTAAACAGTTCACAATTTCGTATTCACCATTCCTTTCCAATACAATGTGCATGTGCTCTTGATTCAACTTGTTTTGAGTCTTTGTTTGAGTTTAGTTTTATTCATCTTATTCTAGATACATTCTTTAGGTTCCTTTTGTGTGCCTTCTTTATTGGTTAGCTTGTTTTTCTTGCTTGTCTTTCTTGGCTATCCTTTGAGTTTGTCTATTAAATCTTTCACTTGATGTTGTCCAATTCTTTCAATTGAGCTTTTATTTTTTTTTTCGGAAATTTTTACTCTCACGCAGCTTGATTTGCACTTGATTCTGTGTTAGCTCTTGCATACTCACTGTTTTGGCAGCCTTTGTAGGTGAAGCCTCTTCTTGAAGGTGGAGTGGTGAGTGACTTTGTTGTGAGAGTACATTGCCGAGAGAATTGTGGTGTAAGCTGGGACTTGAAGAGCATCAAAGTGGGAGACACACTTGAGGGAGACTTATTTGGAGGCTGGTCGAGAGAAAGACATAGATTAGCATAACTGTCTTTTATTTTGTGTTTTGTTGTTTTCATATCACGGCATTTGTGTATTATTTCTTTTTCAGTATTTTTCCTTTCATTTGGCTTAGGTGGGAAAATGCTTTAGAGCAATCCCATCCTTAGCATTTCTTTGTAATAGTTTAAGCATTTAGTGTGAGGTTCAAGGGGTTCCAAAGGCCACTTGAATTTTCACTTAGGATTTTCGTCTAGTTTCTGTTTTTTCGCCTTTATGTTTTCTGTTTTATGCTTTTAATGTCCAGGTTTTGTGTGCTTTGTGTTTGCCATTTATGTTTTAGGTCACCGTGATATCTAGGTGCCATCTGTTTAACACCTAGTTGACCTTCTTTTGGTCTATAAGTTTTCACTCTCTTCACACACACTTTCTCAATTTGTTTTTCACACAATCTGTTTTTATTTGTATTTTTATTGAGAAATTTTGTGAAAGCATTTTAGAGATCTCTGGCTAGGAAAGGCTTGGTTCCTAAGCTTGTCCATGTGACTCACCTCCCTTTCCTGGGAGTATCTCTAGAACTCTTTTCCACTACTTTCTCTTTAGAAATTCATCAACTTTGTGAAAAATTGTTTTGTCAAAAGTGTTTTAAAATGAGTTTTTCTTCTTCTAGCCGTATGCATGTAGATAGGCATAATAGTGTGTATTTAGATAGGCATTGTAGTCATGAGTTGCATCATACCATTCATAGTGACATTCCATTCTTTGGGGAAGATATAGGACCAATATCATTTAAAGATTGGATGTGGGATACTGAAAAATTGGTGCAACCTTTGTTTAGTAAATATAGTCATATAGACATTCTGAGGCATGTTACATGTTACATCTAGATTTGTAGGACGTGCATTAGATTGGTGGCAAGAGAGGCAATATCTAGTGAAAAAGGGGAGAACATCATGCATCAATACATTTTATGAATTAAAAACATGCATGTGGAAACATTTCATACCCCCTTCATTTAGGATCACTAAAGCACAACAAGTTAGGATAGAAGACTTTATTGACATTGGGGATGCATTCATCCAAAACATTGATAAGTTTTCTAGACTAGAAAAAGATTTTAAGCATAATTTAGACTTGCTCTTGAGTGAACAAAGAAAGAGAGAAAAATACAAGAGATAGCAAGCTAAACATCAAAAGCTTCGAGAATTTGCAAAAAGGAGAGAAAAAGAAGCGTTCGAGAAGTTTTGTGCTAAAAGAGAACAAGAGAAAAGAGAGATAAATGAGAAGAAAAAAAGAGAGGAAGAAGAAAAGGCTAAAGAGGAGAGTCTAAGAAAAGCAAAAGAAGAGAATGAGAGAAAAGAATTAGAGGAAAGAGAGAAAATAAAACAAGAGAGTAATCTTGCAAAACAATCACAAGTGGTAGGGTTAAAGTGTATTTCAAAAGAGCGAACAGAACTCTGTGTTAGGGATTTGGTGATCAATTTTTCACCAATTCCTTACATGAAGATCCCATTTTCAAAGGGCGTTTTTCAATCTTTAAACTCTACTCACTTTTCCATTAAATCTTTTGTTTTCTTTTCTTTTCAAAATTTTTGTTTTCCATCTCATTTCTTTATTTCATCCTCCTCAACTTGTTTTGCCAAAACACACTTTGATATTAAAATTCTTTTCAAAAATCATCTTAGTCAAAGTGTGAAACATTTCTTTTGTGAAGTGGGCTTAATACCATCGTTTTCAATCTTTAAAGGCCCATTTTCACAAATTTTCCATCCAATTTTACTGCATGGTCTTTATGATTTTAATTCCATTTTATTTGATGACTATTGCAGATTTGTTTTTGATCCTGGTGGTACTATTATTTTGGTTGCTGTGAGCCTTTAAATAACCCTTAGATCTGAGGACAGATCCTTTTCAAGGGGGAGGGGATGATGTGATCCCAATAAGGCTTATAGCATTGGGCCAACGCCTAGGCCCATTCCTTTTAATTTCTTTTTAATTTCTTTTATTTTTTTTTTATTTTAATTAAATAAATGTCTCTAATTGGGTTTGTTTGCTAAATGCAGCCTATTTTCTAAGTTGCCAATTAATGAAGAGTTGACATTGGGCCTGCGGCCCAACTCTCCTTTACACCAACAATCATACGCTTCTTCAATTGTTTCTCCAGCACATCACACGGATCCAACCACACCTCTTGCTTCACGTCAATATTCATCATCATATGTGGGCCAGATTACGTCTGCATCCACTGCCCAATTCCTGCTACGCGTGGATAGTTAATTCTTCTGCACACACCAGTTTTGCTCATTTATGCGTAGACAGAGCTGTCGTTTTGGGTCTGCAAACAGCAGCCCAATATCCTTCCGCATACCTCCACGTTGGCAGCATACACTTTCTTCAGCAACAATCGTTTCCATTTGCTTCCAGCATTGTCTTCTAATGGGCCTTGGTAATTTGAAGCCCACATCCCACGTGTTCAGCAAGGATACTTCGATTCAGTGCTAATACCCACACTATGCTAGGGTTCACTGCAAAACTGTCACGGCCGCACTTCTTCCTTCACGCGTGACCCATTGCGCCACTAGGATTCAGACCTTAACACAGCAAGCCGTTAGCTCCGCTATCAACACACGTTCCTTTCGTTGCTCTGTTAGGAACATTGTCGAGTTCACACTGTCAAGGCCATTTAGGGTTCTTTTCATATTTTTCTCTCCTTTCGTTGTACACTCTATTTTCCTTGGCCGTTAGGTTCACGTTTTCCGGTTACCTCTTACACCTATATAAGGGCAAGCCAATCTCATGTAATAGCTAGCTTTGATGAATGAGAATTCCGGTAGAGATCACTCCCACCGTTCATCAGCTCACCCAAACCCTAGATTAGGTTTTTACCTCTTAGGGTTTCCGAAACCAGTGAGATTCGAGCCTAAACACCATACACGAATCATTCCGCTGCGTTTTCCCTCGCTTTCTGCGAGATTCAATCGGTAGAACACCGATTGGGAGAGGTTTCCGGCGACTACCACGACGGAGGAGCCTCATCAGAGAAGCACGCCACTACAAGGCTAGGCTAGAAGCCATGGCAACCTTGAAGATGAATGGATGTGTGCCACCACTTGCTATGCAAGATAAGGCTTAAAAGTATTCACTCCCTAGGGAGGAAACTCTCACAAATGGTTGAGACACAAGAGTGTTTTTACTTCAAAATGTTCAACCCTTTTACATG
>Ga0214543_1007828_pt1 | contig 17976 bp, 10 predicted proteins | sample CNSS2metaG_FD_160094 | JGI IMG/M metagenome (GOLD analysis project Ga0214543, IMG submission 160094) | Root nodule microbial communities from cowpea collected in UCLA plant growth center, Los Angeles, California, USA - CNSS2 | ecosystem: Host-associated > Plants > Roots > Nodule | place: USA... | reverse complement strand
AAATTTAAAATAATATTTTATTTGATTAAATATGACTTTAATAATAATTTATATGTATATATAAACAAATTTAAAAAATAAAACAAATTTAAAAATTTAAAAACTAATTAAAAAAATTAAAAAAAATGTTAAAAAATACTAGACGGGCCAGCCCGGCCCGGCCCGTTAGCCCGTCCTATACGGGACGGGTTGTGATTATTGGCCCGTTTCTATTTGACGGGCTGGCCCGTCCCGGCCCGTTTTTTGACGGGCCACATACGGGCCGGGCCAAAACGGGCCGGGCTGGCCCGTTTGCCACCCCTACTTATCATGCTTATAATATCATACCAATCTCTGAAATCAATTCTCATTCGTACCACATGTTTAATCCATACCACTGGTCATTCCCAAATCCATGAGTATAGGACCTCATCTTATACCAATACCATGCCTCTTTAATTTCTAACCCACTCATTAGTTTCACATGCCAAGATCCCTCAATCACATCTATCCAATTTATAACCATAGATCATACCATGCATTTCATTTCACAGGCCTCATGCATCATACAGAATAACTTATAAATCAAACCATCCAATTACCAATTGAAGAAAACACACAACCTGCAGCGGATCTTGCTCAAGCCAAGAGCCCTCGCTCAGGCGAGAGGGGTGCTCTCGCTTAGGCGGTAAACCCTCGCTTAGGCGAGATCGCGACCAGTGCTGGGAGGTTCTCGCAGGCTCGCTTAGGCGAGCCCTGCCTCGCCTGAGCGAGACAACCTCTCGCCCAACAGTGAGGTCCCTCGCTTGGGCTAAACCACAGCAGCGTCCCAAAGCTTTCACTCCTCCTCGCTTAGGCGAGTGGCTCTCGCTTGAGCGAGACAATGCCTCGCTCAAAACCAGAGCTCTCCGCCTAAGCGAGAGTTCGCGAAACCCCTAGTTTGCTCCTGCAAGTCTCGCTTGGGTGAGTTAGTCTTGCTTGGGCGAGAGTAACAGATCTCGCCACTGTTTCTCATGCCACAGTCACATGTTCACACCCAAATAACAGTACAAGGCAGTTCACACATTCATCACAATCATATAGATCATACAACACCCAACAAACTCTAAATCAGCCAAAAATCATTCAAGACCCAAAACCCTAACTTCCCCGTACCTGGAAAAAGGTTTAGCAAGGACCCTGACGGCACGACCACGAGCACAACAGCTCTAGGGATGAACTACAAGGCTGAAATAAAGGTGGAACAGAACCAGTAGATGGGGTTAACAGATGATCCTAACTGGGAATACGAAAGATGATTAAAGGGGGACCAGCATGAACTAGAAAGGGATACTTATGTGGACCAACAGTCCTCTTAGCTCAACGTAACAGCGGAAGCAAACCCTAGCAGAGAGCTGCAGTTCAAGGTTCTCTGAAATGAGTGGAAAGTGTGAGTTAAGGCAGACTAGGGGTGGTTTAAATGAAATATTTCATTCAATAATTTTGAAATTCAAAAATTTAGGTAGAAATAAACAAGGTTACTTGGATCCCTTAACTCAATTTTTATTATCCCTATAGCCCACTTCTTCCCCCATACTACAAGGGAAAGGGAAAATGAAAAAACTACCATTAAAGCAGCCCAAGCAATACTTACTATATCCATGTAAATTTTGTCTCCTATCTCTATAAATATGAAGGAACTATTTCATTATTTTTCCAAAATTTTTTTATCTTCCTCTTCTCCAAACCAATCCTCACAAGTGAACAAGGAAAAGAAAAATAAGATTACCAAATTGACCTTGATGTTGAAAATAATATAAAATTATATTTAGATGAGTTAGATTTATTTCATAAAAAATATTTAAATGAATAAACTGAAAATAAATAAATATTAATATAAATAGTAATAATAATAATAATAATACAATATATTTACATATTAAAAAATTTTGGGTTAAATATGTTTTTGGTCTCTCAAGTTCAAGTGAAATTTAGAATTAGTCAATCTTCGAAACTTTTAACCAATTTTGTCCTTCATTGTTAGAAATGCGTGAATGTAGTCCTTTTAACCAAATTTCGTTAAGCTTATATTATGTTTAAAGTGCATTTCATGATAGTATTTGAATTGTTTACAACGTTTGACATATTTTCTCTTCAATGTTAACTCAAATATTATCATAAAACGCTTTTGAAATGTCAAATAAACTTAATAAAATTTGATTAAAATGACTAAATTCGTACATTTCTAAATATGAAGGATTAAATTGGTCAAAAGTTTTGAAAATAGACTAATTCCAAATTCCATTAAAAATTGAAGGACAAAAACATATTTAACCCATTTTTTTTTTGATAAATTTGGATATTAATTATTATTGTAACGATGAAGATCATATTTTTATACTATTATTAATTACTCTCAAATCAGCACAATAGAAAAAAGGTGGATCAAATAATCTTATTATTCCTCTTTTCTTTTGCTATTAAATACCACGAAGTAAACTCATGTTTTACCTTAAATCATGTTTAGGTATTCCCTTTTGCACATTAAATCCGTGCAGGTGAACACAAGATACATCTTCACATCTATGACAGCCTTAATGATTTATCATACATAACATATTTTATGAACTACATACAAGTTCATTTAATTCATCTTTGATTACAAAAATCCATAGTACCATCTGGATTGGATTTTTTTTTTAATTATATTCTGATTAAACAATTATATGAACGAAATTTGCATAAGAAAAAAACTCTCAAATAATCATTCCTAAAAAATTAAAAAATAATGTAGGATGAAAGTTTGAAGATTTCAAGACTGTGAATATATATATATATATATATATATATATATATATATATATATATATATATATATTTTATGATTTGATTCAAAATAAAACAGTATTACAGGGAATCCATGACCATTGAGACTAGTAGAAGATGTCTCTCACACTGCCTTTCCTGTTGACCTTTCTCGCACTCTCTCAGGCTCAACCACTCTCCGATGACCCTCCGCCACCGTCATCAACCGTCTGCATCATCGGCGCCGGCATCGGTGGCTCCTCCGTCGCCCATTTCCTCCGTAAATACTCCCCGGAGTCCACTCCAGCCACCGATATCCGAGTGTTCGAGCGCAACGGCGTCGTCGGGGGCCGCATAGCCACTGTGACGGTGGCGGGGGAGACCTTCGAAGCCGGAGCCTCCATTCTTCATCCTAAGAACCTGCACACAGTGGATTATGTGAAAATTCTGAACCTGAAGGCCAACGAACCTGATTCGGATTCCCTCTCTCTCGGCATTTGGAATGGGAAAAAGTTCGTTTTCAAAACTGTTACTCTCAGTACCAATGTTCCCCTCATCAATAAGCTTCTTGAACTCCCATTTGTCGATACTCTCTTATCGCTCTTTAATTCCGCTCGCATATTCCTTCGCTACGGCTTCTCGCTCTTCAAGATGCAAAACTTCGTTGAGGTATTTCAACTGTTTAACCGTTATACTTACTAGGTGATTGAGTAAATTACTCAGTTATTTAATTACGTACTAAATGAATCTTTGTCAAAGGAGAACTTGTTTAGAAGTATAGATACAGATTTTACACGTCAAATAATTCATTTTTAGTGCTTAATTTGCATACACAAGTGTACTCCTCATCAAATAAAAAACTGATTTGCTGAGGAATAATACAATCACACACACACGAGTACTCACTTGGCAACACAACCTGAACTAGTGAAGAAAGACTTGAATTTCATTTCTACAGTACACACTATTAAAAAATATTTTTACATAAATATCTAATAGGGATTTATTTTGTTGTATAAATTAAACTCTTTCTTAATTAACAAATTACCTGTATTTAAGTTAACCCCAAATATGTATTGTTTCCTGACGAAGCTTTATTTAATTTAGAGTGCTGTTGAGAGATTCTTAAATTACTATAAGGACACTAGTTCGAGACCCATTTTTGAGACTGTGGATGAGATGCTGCAGTGGGCTGGTCTATATAATCTTACTACAAGGACTTTGCATGATGAATTGGTGGATGCTGGGTTGTCTAACTTGTTGATCAACGAACTTGTCACTGTAAGAATTCCTTTGATCCTTTCAAATGTATATCTCAATCACTATTAATGTTTCGGTGATTCTGCTGAGTACATTGATGGCACTATTTTGGTTATGATTTGCTAGCAGCAGCCATTGTGGTAGACTGGTGGTGCTTTGTTGAAGGATTGCCATTGTTTAACTGTTAACAGAGTTACAAAACTGTTTTTTGTGTACATTTGACAGAAGACCTTTTTTTTGTTTGGTGGGGTAGGGTGGAGGGAGGAGAGGGTTATTAAAAACTACCTACTTAACAACGAACAATTTGGGGAGCCATGAACCCATGGTCAATACTTCAAAAAAACCTGACTAGTTTTTCAGGATTTCTGTGTTTCCAATTAATATTAATGGTTTTATGTGGAAGTCATTGTTACCAGAGAGCAAACGATTTCACACCTATATAATAGATCAATGTCTGAGATTTAAAGTAACTGATCAGAAGATGACTTCGTTTTATATATGCAGGTCATCACACGTATTAATTATGGCCAGAGTGTCTCCATGAGTGGGTTGGGAGGGGCAGTTTCTCTCGCAGGATCAGGCGGAGGATTATGGTCTGTCAAAGGAGGCAACTGGCAAATGGCCGCTGGACTGATTAATCGGTCAGATGTTGCACTACACCTGCTCGAAGAAATAAAATCTGTTGCTGACCTTGGAGAATTTTATGAACTCAACTCAACAAAAGGAAACAGTTATAAATGTGAAGTTGCTGTGGTTGCTACACCATTGGATGAGTTAGATATTCAGTTTATTCCCCCAATTTCGATTCCTGAGAGAAAATTGCAGCACACATATACAACTTTTGTCAGGGGCCTTCTGAACCCTGTGAGTATTTGAGACTTGAAGCATAAAATTACTGACATTAGTATTTTCAGTTTTGTATATCTTCTCCTTTTATGGTGGTTGGTGTTACTTCTGATGGATTTGCTTTCTTGTGCACTAGGCATATTTTGGTCTCAAGGCTGTGACAAAAATTCCTGATCTTGTGGGCACAGTAGAGGATCCTAGCCTTCCATTTTCATGCATTGCAGTTCTTAAGAAGCACAATGAAAAAGAATCCACTTATAAATTATTCTCTCGTCAACCAATGGAAGACACATTACTGGATAGCATCTTCAGGTAATAATATATGCTACTTGCTAATTAATTTTCCGTTCCTTGACACTGAAATTATACTACTGATTGTATACCAAAACCTTCTTTACAAACCTGTTCCTATTGGAAAAAAGATCTAGTCCATAATAATAACAACGTGGGTTCTAACAAATTATTGGAATTTAGCTTCTCTAAAATGAGCACCTCCTTTTATAGGATAAAGAAACTACTCTCAATCGTTTATAACAAAATCAATTTTCAATGTTACGTGGACATATATAACAAATGATCTGTGTTGAAATTGAAACATCAACTGCTGATTCTTTTTTTCAACTGATACTCACTTTAAAGAGCCAAACCCAATTTTTTAGTCCTAAGGTGCAAGTTGGACACATGGTTTTGAACCTGATGTTGACATTTACTTGTTGAGCTTTGCATTAACTGTTGAACTTTCTCTCAAGTGTCGTCCCGTTTCCCTCTCTCCTACGAAAACGAGAAAAAGAAAACTTGAACAAGGTTGTAATATTGTGTTGATTGGTATCACTGGCAGTGTGAGGAAGGAGACTATTCGGATAAACTGGGCTGCATATCCTCATTACCATGCCCCAGAAGTATTTGCACCATTTATATTGGACAAGAGGCATCTATATTACGTAAATGCATTTGAAAATGCAGCTAGCACCATGGAGACAAGTGCCGTGGCAGCCGAGAATATTGCCCGACTCATACTTTCAAGATATTTTGGCAAAGAAATTGTGAATTCGTCCAATTTGTCTGCAACTTCTCGAGGAGAGGGTACTCATTTAGATTTATGATACATTGATTTTAATTTGTAAGATATTGATAGTTTGGGTGATGTTGAAAGATTTTATGTAAATTACATACTAAAATTTGGATAATCATACAATGTGTATGTACTGGCCGACAAAAAATAAATAAAAAATACTCCCTACCAACAAAAGAGACTCATTTGCCTGTTTATTAAGAAAATGGAGGGAGAGGTCAAACTTAATACAATGTTTACACTTTGATACATACGGCATACACACAAAATACCCCATCCCCTTGTATTTTATTAATTGACGATGTGTGTTTAATGTTAAGATTCCAATTTCTAATGAGGATTCCGTCAACATAGGGTTGGTTTTGTACACATATCTAGTAGTGTGCAGTTCTTCTTTTCATTTGCAGTAATTATATTTATCTGCCAATAATTTCCTTTAAATCCTGATTTCTAAGAATGTTATAATTGCGTCTGATGCTTAAGACGTTCCTTGAAAAGCCAGACAATGTTTAGTTTTTATGCTTAAATTTCCACTTCAATGGAAACCTTGCATGTTGTTGGGAAATATGGTTAAAATTGCAATCATGGGAATGTTATGGAGTATGGAGTATTTGGTGTTTTTTGTTTTTTTTTTTTTTTTTTTGTCTATTTTTACTGTTGAGTACAGAATACCAGTTTAGTTTTAATTTGTTTTTGTTTAAAAAGTTTTATACTGGAAATAATGAAAGTAAATGTTTATTTCTATATCTTTTATAAAAAAAATATAATGAAAACTATAGAAAGTAAAAATAAAGAACTTTTTTCCAATTTTTAGCAATCATGGTATGGGTATAAGGATTTAAATCTTGGATCAAATGGTTAAAAGACAAATCATTCTCACTTATAACACTTTTTTTCAATTAAAAACATTAATAAAATAAACATTTTAAAAATGTATTTTTAAACCACATAACTTGATGAGTTCATAAATTTCTTAGTTAAGGAGTATATACCAGTATTGATTCATTGAAAAGTGTGAAAATTCTAAGTACTTCATGAGGAATTAAGCTAGTTATCACCTCTAATACTCCAAATAACAACACAGTTACCCTTTTCTCCAATCAGGGAAGAAGAGACAATATTCTTATTGATGAATCGAAAATATGTTGATACATGTTGAAGAGAAAAGAAAAAACATTGAACTATATTATTATTCGATAGAAAAAGGACAAATGTGTTAAGGATTGTTCTCCTACTTGTGATGATGTTTGGAGGTAGGAGATATTGAGGGTCAGTTGAGCGCTTCCTTTACAATATGTGTTTGAACAACTTCAAGCTTAATGAAATCTATTTGCTACTTTTAGTTTAATTTTTATTTATTTACTTTGAAGATTTCTATTGTTTCCTTCCATATTTTGTAATTGGTGTTTGATTAAGAACGGTTTCTAATGAATTGTTGTAAAATAACTAGTTCAACATCTGATATCCAACTTACACTTCTCCCATGGAAGAAAAACGTAAGAACAAATTCTTAGCTTGAGACGCATTAAAGAACTAAGAGGATCTTTGAGTCTTCGTACACAAATGCTTAACGTATGTTTGTGGAAATAACTCTTTTATTACTTACTAAAAGGAAGCTCACACCATAAATTAGTTTGCAATCAACTTTGCAGATGGGAGCAATTTATATAAATGGTTTCTCACATTAAAAATATAAAATATATAAGTATAAAATTAATTTATAATCTTCAAGCAATTCATGTTCAGTTATATTCTGTTACAATATTTTTTAAGAAACGCTAATCAACTCATTATCTTATATTTTCTACTCTCTTTTTTGTTCTTGGCCTATCGCTACTCGTATGCATCCAACGAAAATTTGCTTCAAACAACTACCACTTTGCTCAATACCTAAATAAACATATTTGATTAGAGAATGAGTCAAAGATTTAAAACAATGAAAATTAAATGATTTTAAAAAAACATAGTTAAATATCATTTAGTTTATGTTTTAATTTCCTAAAGTTAGATAATGTTGTTATAAAGTTATTTTATGACATTTATTGGGATTAAGTAAGCTCCTAGTCTCGCCGGAAAGAAATCCTATTAAATTTTGTATCACTATTTTTTTTTCCCGTGTTTTCTTTAAGCCAGCATTAAATAAGTATATAAATTTGATTTTGATAACTATTCTTCTATTACACATTAATTTTCATAATATCACATACATGTCCATATTGTTAATTCAAAAGTAATCAAAATCAAACTCAAATTTATTTATTTCTCTATTAAAAGAAAACACTGAGAAAATTTTAGAAGTACCAGTTTTAAAGGTAGTAAACTTTTTTAATCCTAATTTAACCTTATTATTTGTTGAGGTTAATAATAAGTATTTTTTTAGCTTCTCGATCTATAACTTTAATGATAGTTATAGGTTATTTTTCAGTAAATAGCCATTGGTTTCTTATCACATTATAGCTGATGAATCAATGTTTCTACAAGGACAAGGAAACAACATCATCAACCAGGTATTTCGGGATATTATTGGTAAACATTATCGGTTAACCTTGAAGTATCTGACGTAAATAATGTGAAAGTAGGCGAAAAAGGGAAGAAGAGTGGAACAAAACATATGATTCAGTCTATAGCTCTTGTTAAAAGTCATGTATAATTATACATGGAAATCTGTACAAATTAAATGCCACAGCAGATAAATCAATCAAATTCAGTAGCTGCAGAAATTTTGCAAGAGAAATCTATAAGATACAGGCAAACACAAAGTCATATTGCAAGCCTTGGTTTGCAGAGCAATTGGCATGTTTTTGGTCGCAATGTTCTTCAAGCTGCCAATGGTTCCTCCATAACTGTTTGCATCATAAATAATTAATTAAAAGTTAGATAATTTCTTTTCTTCTTTTATCTCTGCTTTGGAAGTGGACAAGAAGTGGAAGATACCTTTTCTTTTAGTAGATACTTCAGCATCACTGGTAACTGGTGCTTTGGTTGGGACATCAGGAAGATCCAACTTTTCTTCGATTTCTTCATGAGCTGAGTGAGGAACTTCAGGAAGATCTTGTACTGTAAGCTGAAGCAACAAAATGAACTCTGTCTAATTTCCATATCTAAGCCTCTTTGATTCAGATAAAAGTTAGAAGTAATTCCAAATTATAAGAAGTGGGAAAACATATACCTGGATTTCCAAGTCTTCAAATTCTGCTAAAATCTCTTCCTCATCTTCTGCTGATAATTTCTCGCCCAGTACCGCATTAATTTCCTTCAAATTCAACAAAATTATGGCAACCATCAGTGAGCATCAAATGTAAACAGGGCATATGAAAAAAATAGTAAAGCCAAATAATAATAGTACTTTCAAGGCCCAGTTTTATCAATCTTGGATAGCAGAAAATGGCAGAAAGATAACAATCCGCTGTTTCATATAGTGGATAGAAACGTAGGCAAATTGTGCAAGTTACAAAGCAGCTGGAATATATTATATATACCAATTATATATGTATAAGAAAAACTGTGATCTATGTATGCATATAAAAGATAAAATGCGTACAAATTGGCATAATACTTATTCAAAATTTCAATTAGGCAGAGACCCGTCATAAGCAGGAAAACTGAAGTGTAACCACAATAGTAAAGTCAAACTCACATCTTGATAGGCTTTAGCTTCAGCAGTGTCATCCATAAGTTTCTGAACATCGTCAATGTTTATCTCACTTTGTATGGCTTTCATTGCATCATTACCAGCCTTCAAACTTTCAAACACAGCCTTCTGTTTGCTTGCCAGTTCAATATCTGCTAACTGAAAAAGAAGATTGTTATAGGTGTATAATCAAGTAAAAAGACAGCAATGTTAATGCAGAAAAGATAATTGTAAAGCCATATAAGATGCAAACAGGTAGCAGTATAAAATGAAACAAAAACAAAGACAGAATATATAGATGACAGAATAATAATATAAAAATATTACTTGCTGCTCAACATTTATGAGCCAAGTATCAACTTGCTTCAACAGTTCTTCTTGTGTCTTCTTTTTCTTCAGTGCTAGCAAGGCCCTATCCTTCTTCTTTTCACGAATCAAATCTCGTGCAGCCTGTTTTTCTGCTTCAATAACTGCATCAAGCTGGAAAACACGAAATGATAGAAAAAGTTGAAATATCATAAGAACGGAAACTTATTGAATAGGGTATATATTAGTTAAAATTTGATGAGACAGGAAATAAAATGTGCAAGCATCATCGGCATTCTAACAGAAAATCTAATTCAACTGGCTACTCTTCCTATCATCATACTTGTAAGCCTCCTACAGAAGTTTATTTTCAAGCCAACTTATTGCATTTGTCTTGACAAGTTAGAAGTTTTGCTGAATTACCATGGGGTAAGAAACAAAAATGAACGAAGAACAAAAGAAAACAAACGGTAAATAAAATCAATGCCTCTCTAGACTTCACCACGAAAGACATGCATGAAAAGTAATGTTATCAGTTATCAATTGCAGATTGCAGAAAATGGCAGAAAGCCAATGATTTGCTGTTTCGTAAAGTAAATAGTGTTAAATATTGATATATATGTGTGTGCGTATACAAAAATCAATTTGTATAGAAAACAAATATAGAATACATAAAAGTTAGCATTACATTAACTCAGAAGTTCAATAGGCTGAAGAATTGTCAGAGATAATAGGAATGCGTGATGCATTCCGCAACCAGTGGCTGCAACAGCACACAAAGTTGCAATCGAGGTTTCAAAAAATTCCACTATACGATAGCTCTGTAGCAGCTATTTAACAACACCGGTAAAAAATGTAATTAATAGCAACCACACACTCTCAACATCATACCACGATGCAATTTCAATTAGAAGCATGCTCTATAAACACAAAAATTCAAAAACATGCTCTATACCACGATGCAATTAGAAAAATGTGTTGGTCTTGCTTGGAAAGTGATAGAAATTGGATCAGAATTATGGAGAAACTAAGGAAATTCCCCTGATTAGAATATGATTGCAGAAATTCAAGGTCTCCCAATGCCAAACGGCCTCGATCCTCTCAAATGACAAAATAACCTTCTCTGAGTCCCTCCTTCTATTTATAGGCAAACGCCCTATTTCTTATCCAGCCCCCTCCTACAAATTCATATCCAACTAACTAAATCTAGCAATGCACCCTCAACTAACATTTACCTATCACAAAATTCAGCTCATTTATTCTTAAATTGCAAGTGGATATCATATTAATTTGAATGGAACATATTAAAGTGCAGGACCTTCCCACTGATTTTGCATCAATTCTTATGAGTTAGTTTCCACGAGTTTAACATGGATAAGAGGTTGTAACATTATGAAAGCGTGCAATGTTTGGTGTTATATGGTATATTTGGTTAGAGGCTTACATCAGACATAGCAATTATATGCATAGTTGTGAAAACACATTTGTTCATCGGAACTAGCCATGTAAAGATCCCAAAAGACCCAAATTCATCTATGTGCATCTTTATTGATCATATTTTTTGCCCTATTGTCTTGTAACATAAAATTCAATCACAGAGAAAAAAGAAATGATTTTTGGAAAAAGAGGGAAACCTTCTGTTGATATTGGGCGAGTTTGCGTCTCTGGGTCTTGAGAGCGAGGATTGCTTTATCAACCTCTGTTACCTTTGGCTTCTTCACAAGCAAATTACCCATAGATTATTCTGATCTGAATTTCACTCTCCTTAGCCTACAATCGTCTCTTAATTTGTGCTTGGACTTCAATCGAATGATGGTTTATCGATGATTATAGTTCTGTTGGAGCTGCCAGCGAGCTTTAGTTTTACCAGACCAAACACACACTTTTACAGGGTTTTGGTCCTTCCTGCACCAACCTGTTACCCTAAGGAAAAAAAGAAAAAGAAAAAAACCACTGTGATTGTCTCTCTTTCTTCGCTAATTGAGTCTATTATGAAGATATCATATTTAGGAGTTTTTATTTCTCTTCATCTCTCCTTGTACTAATCTTTATTCTTCAATTGAAATGTAGTATTTTTTTTTAAGTTACTATTAGTTAAACATAATAGTATATAAATTATTTATTATTAATTTCAAAGTTAATTTATAGGTTTAAAGATATTAATATTAATTTATTAAGAAAGTTAATAATAAATAATTTATATATTATTAATGAAAATACATGTACTATGTTCTTGTGTGTATTTTTTTATTATAAAAAATTATTAGTATAATAATTATTTAAATACATGCAATTTCGCTTGTATACGTGACAAATTGTGTTAGTGTGTCTATTATCTGTTGTAAGCAAACTAGAGTTCTACAATGTTTAGTTTAGAAATGAATTAGTGTCTTGAATTCTTTTTATTAATATTTTGCAAACGTCTTTTGAATCAATAGTACGAGGAGTTTGAATTTCCTCAAAAACTTGCTTAGATGAGTTTTGTGCATAAGTTTTTAATTTTATTTTGGTCATTTGTTTCTTTATTTTTTCCATTTAATAAGAGATAATCTTGTTTTGTGCCAAAATAACATTGAGTATCCAGCTCCAATATTACTTTCTTGTAAGGTTGGCTTAATGATGGACTTGATGATCACCTGTTCTTAATGCATCAATGATGGTTATTGCTTCTTCAACATCTTTGGTCATCATATCCTCCATCCGTGTTTTAGGTCTTGATGTGAATTGCATCATGATTCAAATGGAAGATGATTAATGCACTACTTTGCTATAATTTCTACGTAATTAGTCTGTTTAAATAATGACCCAAATTGTTTGTAAAATTGGTTGACCAAATTATGTTTTTGGTTAATCAATTAATGAACTCTAGTTTGGTTTTATTTCAAGTTGTAATAATGGCCTAATTAGCAACCAAGTCATCAGCCTTAGGAAGGCCAAGAGGATGCATAGTTGAATGTTTTTGGATGACTTTTGGGTTGCCTCAATTTCAATTACAATCAGTCATTAAGTAGTAAGATCATTAATAGCTTAAGTGGGATGTAATTGCAAGTTATAGGTCTTTTGTAATTCTTATGGTTAAAGCTTTTATATAACCTGGATCATTTTTATCAATGAAGACAAATTGAGTTTTATTTAGAAATATTAGAGTTTATCTCTTTTAGCTTAGTGAGAGTGATTCTCCTAAGTTCTTGAGTGATTCTAGAATCCTTGAGTTTTACCAAAGGTCCTTCATCCTTTTGTGTGTTTAAAATCTTAGGCTTATCTTCCATCCTTGGAAGTGTGACGTCTCTCAATTTCCACTCCATCTTCTTATCAATTTCCATTTTCTACTTTTAAACCAATTTTCAAATTTCTTGCTTATTAGCATTCCAACCTGGATAGATTTGTAAAACGAATCCACCCCTTTGGATTTACGTCAGGTCTTAACCCGTTGCAGAACATGTTTAGTTTATCCACCTCATCAATGCCATGATTTGGGCATTGTTTTAGCAATGACTTGAATCTTTCCCAAGCTTCATAGAGAGGCTCATATTCACCTTTAGAAAATGTTGTTATAGATGATTTAGCACTTACGTACTTAAATGGGGGGTTGGGGGGAATCTGGTCAGAAATTTTTTCTTGACATCCTCCTATCTATTTAGGCTTTCATTATAATGGGATTGCAACCATGTTTTAGCTCTTCCTATCAATGAAAATGGAAGATTCTAAGGTAGGTTGAATCCTCATCTTCATCATTTACTCTCATGGTGCCAATGAGTTCATAAAAGGTGGATAAGTGGTTGTAGGGATCCTTGTTGTCCAAATCGTAAAACTAGTTTGATGTGATCAAAGACAGCGAACATGGCTTCATTTCTATTGCTTCTGTTAGTATGACTATGCTTTGAGAGTTGTTTAGGTCTAAGATTTTGAGCATAGTCTTTAAATCTTCTTTTCGGTTCAACATTATCTGCCATGATTCTTTCTTGAGGTTGTTGTGTGATTTCTAAAGTGGATGACTCCTCGTGATGCCTTTCTTGTTTCTTGTGTTTTTTAGTCCGATTGTTGCTCCTTTTTGTAGTCCTCTTGATCTCAAGACCAAACAATCGATTGCTAGTTTGTTTCCTTTTTTACATACAAAAACTAAAAGGAAGAGTGAACACAAAAAAGCAATTTCTAAACTAGGATAAAAAAAATTACTTTACAAATATAAACAAATTTACAATAAATCCAAATTATTACAGATTTCTGATTACAATTGAGTCAAATCCCCAATAATGGTGTCAAAAGCTTAATAGCCATTAAATAAAGCAATCACACCAGTAAGTGCACTAGTTCAATTGTAGTACAAAGTGTCGTATCCACAGTGATTTGATCAATCTGTATTAAAAAATATAACTTTATTTGGAAACGTGATTTTAAATAGATTGGTTGTAAATAACCGTTGTGATCCAGAAGTTCAAGATTAAAGCGGACAACTCAATGAAATTAAACATGATGAGATTATATTTTTCTCCCTATTCTTAAGCACAAATATTGCTTTATTGAATTACCAAGGTTCATTTATTGTTTTTGAAGTACACTAATGTAGTCTTATACCCATGTCTGCAGCCTAAGACCTAAAGTATTCAAGCTTAATGCGATTACTCTCTCCTTGATGAATGAACATTTACATTAATGATCAATAATCTATCATTAGATAAAGCATATAGATGCATGTCTGTCACCTAACAACATTAAATGATCTAATTGGATCTATAACTTAAACTAGCTTTTGTCGAATTTAAGTTAGATGAGGTAGATGAGTGATCAGTTTATCAAGCAATATGAAGCAAATTAAATCACTAACATATGAAAGAACACTTGAATAAAACAATAAAACAATACCAATACACAAGTTCAGATAGCTACATCCAATCCCAGCACTATGAAATTCAGCAACTCATATTGATACTAACATTGGATCCTATGAGTGGTTGCCTTTCCCCCATATCTCTTCTAATCTAAGAAATATTACAAGTGAAAGTGCAGGAGAAGTCCTAGAGAAAAGTCTAAGAATCTAGATATCTAAAACATGGAGGTTTGTTATGTTTTCATAAAAATTCTTGTCTTGGTTGCATCTCCAAACATGGTGGCCAACTTATGAGTTTCCCTTCCATATGGGTTTCCTCATAGTTCAGGCTCTCTTTGTGATGTTCAACTCAAAAGGTTTCCTTCATGGATAGGTTTCCTCCATGGTTAAGCTCCGAAACATGGTGCTTCAGATTGCTTCATGGTCAAGTTCTCCTCGCGTGGCTTAGATACCAACTTTGTTACTTAAACTATAAAGAAAAATTTTTAATTATATTGAAATCGCCTTTTAGCGCTCAAGCTATACTTCTAGGGCTCAAGCTATTTGACTCTATTTTCTTCCAAAATGCTTTAATTCACAACAAAATTGCATTAAATCTCCACACATGCTTCTATCCAAATGCTTTTAATGAATTCTAAATTAAAGAGAGTGAAATATCAAGTTCATGAAAGATAATTAAACAATAAGTGTCAAAATGTATGTGAATTATAAGTAAAATAGGCATTTATCAATGGACCAACACAAACCCTCATCTTCTTCTTCCAGAGGCGTGAATCCTTCTTCTTTCTCAACCCATTCACACCACCATGGGTTAGCTCTACTATCATCGCCCACTACCGCCCTTATCTAGAGACACTACTGGTGCAACCGTCACTAATGGGTCCACACCACACACGAACGAAGATATGAGGCATATAAATAGAGATGGATGTGGTCCCTTTCCATTTTATGCTTCAATTACTCTTAAATCCTTATTAATTAATTAGTAATAATGTTTGTACAATAGCAGAGTTAATAAGGTGAGGTTTGCAACCATTTATATATTGTGAGTTGACGTTATCTCTAATCAATGTGAGACTTCCTATAACATCCCTACTTTTAATAAATTAGATTATTTACTTTATCTTTACTTTAAATTTAAGAGTTAGAAAATAATGTGATTTTACTAATGTTTTGTATTATATCTAGAGATAGTTTAAACATTAAAAAATAAATCAAGTAGTTTTAAGAAATACTATAACTAAGTAAAATGAAAATAATAATACAAGTAAATAATAAGAAGAATATATATATATATATATATATATATATATATATAAAAAATATTTAATTAAAAAATAAATAAAGAAAGAAAGAAACTTCTAAGAGATGAGAACATGAGTAGACAAGGAAATAAGAAAAAGAAAAAAAATAAAAGAAAAAAAAGATAAGGAGATTTAAAGGAGTTTATCTTAATACATGGAAGATAAGAATAATTAAATGTGATAACCTTACATTTAATGCATGCATTCATTACTTGGACAAGTTGGCACATGAATGGCTTGTAAATGGATGAATGAAATGAATGACGAAAGAAAGATGATATAAGATTACTTAATCCACATGTATTACATTTAATGCACATGGATTACTTTGAAAAATTTTGGCTTACCTTTCATTAATGAAAGGAATCTTATCCTAGCCTATAAATACATGGAAGAAATGTAGAAAGAGTGAAGGTGAATTACATGAGAAAAAAAAAAGAGAAGAAAAGAGAGAGGGAGAGAGAGAGAGAGAGAGAGAGAGAGAGAAAGAAAGAAAGAGAGAAAGTTGAAGCAAAAGATTCAAAAGAGATCTTAGTCTTATAGAAGTATCACTAGAGTGTCCCCTCAACTAACAAGGTCAAGGGGGTGTGAGGTTAAGCTTTTTCTATGTTAATCTTGATAAACTCATGTGTGTTATGCTAATCTTTTTATTTATTTTGAATTATATACTATTTTATTTAGTTCCATTTAACTTATTTTTATTTATTATTTCTCTATTTCTTTATATTTATATTATGTAACTTATCTCTAGTTAAGTAATGGTCCTATTTATTTCTCTCCAGTTACACATTGGTCCCATTTATTTATTTCATTTAATTTTATCTTTAGTTATGCATTGATCCTATTTAGTTATTTCATTTAATTTTATCTCAGGTTTTGTTTATTTATTTTATTTAAATATACCTCCAATTATCCGATCACATACTGGTTTTGTTTATTTATTTCATTTAATTTATCTTCAATTACGCACTAGTCCTATTTATTTATTTTATTTAATCTATATCCAGTTACGCATTGGTCCTATTTTATTTAATTTATCTCCAATTATGCACTGATTTTGTTTATCTAATTTATTTTATTTATCTCCAATTATTCACTGGTTTTATATACTTATTTTATTTAATTTATCTTCAGTTATTACTGGTAGTGTTTATCTATTTTGTTTCATTTCCTCCAAAGTTACGTATTGGTCCTATTCATTCATTTCATTTCATTTATCTATAGTTTTGCATGAATCTTTATATTAATTTATACTTTATTTTATACTTTATTTTATTTTATAACATTCTAATTCGTATATAGTTAATTATTTAAAGTTCTTGTTCTGATTCTTGTTTTGTTTTATCATTATTTTATAACTTGAAAAATATAAAAATAAAGTAAAAGCAAATATTGTTTTATTCATTAAGCTTGGATAAAAAGAAAGTTACATATATGTTTTATTGTTATTTTACATTCTTTGTGTATGGTGTATATATATTATTGGTAAAAAATGACATAACTTGATAGTCATCACATTTTATGATCTTTGAATATGTCCAAGAGTATGTCCGTTAAGAAATAATCTTAAGTCTGGTTTCAATAAGTTGAGATCAAACCAATGTCAAAGTGTTTGTATTTGAGAAGTCACAGTTTGGTACATCGCAATATGAAAGGCAAAAATATTGACTTATGGATAATTTATATCAATATCTTTAGGAGATATTAAAAATATAAATAATCTTCTATTTTGATGTAGAACTCTTAATATTATACAAATACATATTTTTGTAATATTTCATGACTATTGATATATATATATATATATACATATATATATATATATATACATATATATATATACATATATGTATATATACATATATATACATATATATATATATATATATATACATGTATATATATGTATATATATATATATGTATATATATATACATATATTTATATATGTATATATACATATACA
>Ga0214543_1007823_pt1 | contig 17984 bp, 12 predicted proteins | sample CNSS2metaG_FD_160094 | JGI IMG/M metagenome (GOLD analysis project Ga0214543, IMG submission 160094) | Root nodule microbial communities from cowpea collected in UCLA plant growth center, Los Angeles, California, USA - CNSS2 | ecosystem: Host-associated > Plants > Roots > Nodule | place: USA... | reverse complement strand
ACAGTGACAGTGGGTAGCTTTGGATAGTGTTTTATGGCAGTGAACAGCTACAGACGGTGATTAACAGTGACGAATAGCGGCGGACAGCCGCGGACGATGGCAACAAGTGCCAATGGACAGACCAGACAGAAACCAGAGCGGGATCGACCCGCTCTGATACCAAGTTGAGATTAAAACAGACAAAATATGTTTGAGGGCTTGATTAGAATTCCCTCTACTATTCCTGATATTTATATATATGATGAAGGAGATACAAAAAAGGTGAAAAACTAAAGGCTGCAGCTAGGTGCTAGGTTAGAGGTTATCCAACACTCAACCTCCTAGCCTACACATCATGATTGCCTAGATATATTAATTACTCCTACAACAGATAAGAACAGTAACTCATACTTACAAAGCTTCAACTCTCTATATTTCAGTCTCTCCTCTAATGATTTCCATGCCACATCCTGTAGAAGGATTTTAGATTTGGTTACAAGGATAACTTAATCAAACATATGCAACCTAAATTTGATTGAAACAAATAGTTGTAACAATAGAAAACACAATCAATACAATCAACAAACCTTTAAGAATTTTTTTAAAATAAAATAAACCCATCAAAGATAACTTTAGAAAGGTAGACTACAAAAACTGGTAGTTAAGCCAAAGAAATAAATAAAGTTAGGAAGGTTTAGTTTCGTAAGGGGGAACAATAATAATAAAAGGGAGGAACCACTTGAAAGAGAGCTTGATTCCTTGTATGTTCGGTTTATATTATCCAATGTAATATAGATCCATTCTTGCATTTTACTTTCCAATTTCAGTGAGAGTTCCTAGTACTATGCTAGAAAATATTCATATACTTGAAAAATGTAAGGAAATAAAAATACCAAGCGCAAATCTTTCTTTTCCCTAATCTCATTTATATTGCATGTATTGAATCCATGCTTACAAAAGGATTGCTTTTACAAACTAACTTCTCGAAAAGATTTGATACCCTGTCAAAGGAAAATCTGCGTCTGATTGTAAATCATCATGCGCTGCATTTGCAAAAATTACCAAAAGGTTTTAATACACAATTCAACCCTCTCGTGTATTTGACCTATTTCCACACTTCATTTCATTAGAGCATTAGCAGATAAGCAATACAAATTTGATATCTTAATACTAATAAGCATCATCCAAAACATTTAAATTTAAAATATACGTAACTGATTTCAATCATCAGAAAAAGTTGAAAGGCACCTGACCCAGTTGTGGCAAACTCCAAGTGTAAAGGTTGTATGTAACCCCAGACAATCTTATAGTTCGCAAAGAGTGAGCTAAATCTGCATTAAGTTTAGTTGATGCAACCTGCAAATATCAATATAAAGTTCAAAATCTATTCAGAAATTGACCAGATATGTCCATACAGAACAATTTATTTTGAATACAATTGGGATGTTTTGGTATTGTAGAATATACAAGGGAAAGTTAAGCTAAAAGGAGACATAGGTATCTCCAAAAATAAAAGCCAGAATGAATATTAAGAAAATACGAAATCAACAACGTAATTGTACAAAGGTGACCTTTCATTAATATATAAAGCTTGTGACACAAGGCTAAAAACCTAAACAAATATGATTTTACAAAGTTACCAAAGCTTTTCCAAACACCAGAAACTATCGCTGACAAGTATCACCTGGACAAGAAAAGGTATTGTAAGGTATCCCCATTAGGGATTTCTTACGAGAGTTTCTTAAGCCATCTTTTGTAGTCCCCACTGTTGACATATATGGTGAAGAGACAAAAATTATTCTCCCCCTCCCCCTCCCTCTCCCTCTCCCTTTCTCTCTCTCTCACCCTATCACAGTATTCTCCGACGACCACTGTATTAGGGTCGCCTCCTCGAGCGACGACCAACTCCGTCGAGATCAGGGCCAGAATCTTCTCCAAGCGCTGTCACGCACATTGGTTTTCTTCACCATTGTTGAACGCATACGGCTCACGTGTTGCCTTCCAGTGATCAGATGTTCTTCGTGTCACCGCCATCCGACTTATCGGAGCACATTGAGTCCATATATGCCTTTGCTTCCTGATTTCAAAGTCATTTGGTGGGTCACCTAAGTTTTCCTCTCTCTTCAAACCCTAGGTTTTCTTGGTTGTTGCATTTCTGCAATATATCTTTGTCTTTGCTTGCAACACGCTCTTGTCTCTGATCTAAGCACAAATCAAAGTCTCTATTAGTCACTCGTCATTAGTGATAGCAACCAAGTGTGTCACTGGTAACAGCGTTGCTGTCAGCAACATCATCTTCTTCTTCCCTACATATGGGTTCGTTTTGCCTTCCATTTTTGTTGAACCCTTGCAGCTCTTGTGGTAGAGTCTTTTGAAGAGCCTAAAAGAAAACTTAAACCTACATATCTATTTACAAGTCTCCAAAAGGCAAACCGTGCTATCAGCTACTCCATAGTATGTTTCAAAACAGACCTGCAAAGATATCCTACTCTATGGATTTGGCTTTGTCTAATCTTGCTACCAACTATCTGGATCGGTTCTGAGCTATCCAAGGAATTTCGCAACCAAATTCATGGGTTGAAGGTTGCACATGACGTGAGGGGGAGTCTGTTTCTGGTGAGATCCAAAATCTTTGTCAACAATTTCACTGGCCCCTTGTTAGATGTGTATTGGTTTGTTTTCTCTGAAAAAATTATACCTTTCATTCAATAACTCCAATGAGTCAATTCCCAATGATTTGGGAAATCTATCAAGCCTGCAAGGAACAGTTAATTTGTCTCAAATTATTTTAGTGTGCCTTGATGAATAGAGACCAACTGCCTTTATTGGCAATTATGGTCTATGAGTCCTCCCTTGAAGAATTCATGTGGTTCTGATATTTCATCTGCTTTTCTAATAGTCTCCTTGCTCTTGTCCACTTATCATGTCTTTAGCGATCATAACATTCTTTATTGGAATTTTCTAATGCATGTCATTTGTCTTCCGTTGCTAGGCACGTGGTTTCTATCTTGTCCTATTACGTAAAAGTATCGTCTCTTTGCCATTGTCCACGCCGTTCGGGAATGGCAAACTAGTCTGCTGCAGTTTGTCGCTGTCGGCCACTACTAGCACCATCCATTGTTGATGGTAATCTTGTCCGCCTCAGTTTATCGCTGTCCGCCATTGTTGGCTGCCATTTGTTGTTGATGGAAATCTAGTTTGTCGTGGTCTATCAATGTTTGCCATTGTTGGCGCCATATGTTGTTGATGACAATCTTCTTTGACAAAATCATCTTAATTGAAGTTATGTGGTTGTGCACCACCATCTAATATTATTCTCCATAGTTGTTGTTAGTTGTTTATCGGCCTTTGTCTGCTGCCAGCCAACTTTGATGTCAGCTGGCCATTGTCACATGCCAGTAACATTCTTTGTCACTGAAACATCTCTAAATATTTTGTCAAAGCTAGATGTCTACTTTGCAGTTTGTGCTCAAATCGTCTTTGTCAATGGATTTATTTGAACTTAATTGTGCTTTTGATTTTGATAGCACATTCTTGAAGTCCATTATAATCAATCATCCAATTCCTTTAGTTGTTGGTTGTGTCAATGTGCATCTTGTTCTAAGTCAACGTTCCCACGTCTATTGTCTCATTCGAGAAAAGTCGTTATTTAGAGTTTGTTGTATCAAATGACCAACTTACATATGTGTTGACCAAGTTCTTAAGGAGATCTCTAATTGAGTTTATCTATTTCAAGCTTGGTACATACAATATGTATGCTCCAGCTTGAGGGAGAGTGTTAGAATAATTATTAAATTTATGTATGTTAGAGTAATTATTAAATCTAAAGTAGGGAATAGTGTGTTGGAAACTATTTTCAGCTGTACCTATGAGTCTAGTGCAACCTATGAGTAGTACCTAGTTTTGTTCCTAGGAAGTCTAGTGTAGTCCTTTGATCTTTCATCTTCCCATTGTATCACATTTTCATCAATACCAATAGAAGACCAAACGAGGAGTCTTTTAAGCTCTTCAAAACCTATCCAAGGCATCTAAAATGAATCTACTTATCTCTGTTTTTAATCTTCACAAGCTTTATTTAGAAATTTGAGTTTTTATTCTACATGAATAATTTCTTTACAAAAAAAAAAGTTAAGTTGAAGAAACGAGGTGTACTGCATAGGATCTCTCCAATGATAGGTTTTTTTAGGATTTGGTTTCTTCAAGTTAAATAACTCATTAAGAAACCAACACTGGAGATGTTCTAAGAGTAATTTCCTCTCTAAATGATTATGACCAAAAGATTATCTACACTTAAAGTTTCCCTCCCATCTACTGAAAGCAACAAGAGAGTTTTGATGGCCAAAAAACTATCAAAACAACAACATAATAATGCAAAATTTATTACAGCGATTTATAATCCAATCCCATCCCAACACCGTCAATACACAAAATTAAACACCACGACCTACTGACCTTAATTAAAAAAAAAAAAAACTATCAACAAACTCTTAAGAATGCTAAATATTCTGATCCTCACCACTTATTTGTGGGCCTATAAAATCTTTTCCTCACGGCCCATTATCAAGATTATTGAGGAGAAAAACAACTAATGTCATTGCATCACATCACATAAATGTACATTACAACATGTTTACAAAGAAAGTTCCACAATTTCCTTTGCAGACTAAAGAAATAACTTTTTGATGCATATGGATTTATCTGTATATAAACAAAATGGTCATATATAGTGAATGAAAAAACCTGCAAAGAAGCCCCACCAAGTTCAACTATTCCAGTTGTTTCCTGAGGCTCGCGTCCCAAGTTTCCAAGAGCATAATTTACTGCAACCCAAGAAGAGATGCCTTGTTCCTCCCCTACATTTAGATTACAAACTCCATCATTGACATGAATAACTTCATCTCTAACAGAGATATAAAATCAGTAAAACTATTTTTTCAAAATACTACATTAAAAATAGTAGTAATAAGTCACACTGTTTTATAGAATATCTGACATGGCATTGAGTGTCATTATTTAGGTTGGTGTTCAGCATCAGCTAATGGCCATTTGTTTTCTACTTGATACTCCTTCCAGTTTTACTTTCCAGAGAACTAGAATCCATCTCCAGTAAATTATCACTTTTACATGTGTGTGAGTGTGTTTGTGTGTGTATACATCCACCCAAGCACACAAGAAAGACGACAACTGTAGAGAACTAGAATCCCTTCTCCTCCACTACACAATGTATTAGTTTGTCTTGAAAAGAAAAAATACAACCAGCTACAAGATTAAAATTGCACTATTTAACACTTCCCTAAAGGCATCATTTGAACATTCACAACCTCACCAAAATCATAAAACTTGAACTATGTAACATGTTAAGATATATTTAATATCTTATTTTCTGTTTCTATTGTTATTATTCTTCATATGTATTTTGAGCTTAGCCCATATGTTCATTATTATAAATACAGCCCCTATCTGTATTTTCTACACAAGGGAGATTAATCTCAATCCCTATTTTCCCTATATTCAATATGGTATCTAGAGCTTAAGGATTTTGTTTTCCTACCTCTGTCTATGACCACTGCCACCACTGTTCACCGCCATCGGCCGCCGTCCACCGCCACCGGCCGTCACCGTCGCTGGAGGTTCAGTTTTGACCAACAACCACACGTTTGTACTCGTCTCGACCTTGGCATTCCAGATTTGGGCTTCGTGTTTCCATTGGAGCACTTTGAATTTTTAGGGTTTATTTCTCTCCTCCATGGCGTCTTCCGCTGCTGCTTCGTCCCCTTCTGTCGTGTCGTCTCCATGTCTGATTCATCCATTTTTCCTCCAAACATTAATGTGCACTTGCCCATTGATAAGTTAGATGGCAAGAATTATTCAACATGTGCGCCCGACGTTAAAGTTTGGCTTGAGAGTCAGGGGTATCTTGATCATCTTACCCTCAAACTGACTGATGTTGATATCACTGAGTTTCCTCGTTGGAAGAGAATTGATGCTCATTTATGCATGGTTCTCAAGAATACGATTCACGCTTCTTTGAAACAACAATTTCGTGCCTACGGCACATCTTATGAAGTCTGGGAACAGGTCAAATTATTGTACAGCAATGACACTCAATGTCTATATGGTGTCTGTCAAGACCTGCTTAATGTAGTTGCTTCTCATACTCAAGACCCTGTTGCATATTATGTGGGTAAGGTGACTGAGCTTTTTCATGAATTTAAGGATGTATTACCTATTGCCTCTACTCTTGCTCAGGAAATCGAGCAACGATCACACTTCTTCATGGTTATGATGTTACACGGGCTTCCTGAAAAATATTCCCATGTCCGTGATCAGATTTTGGGTTCTACGGTTATACCCAATTTTACCTCTACTTGTTCCACCCTTTTGCGTGAGCCTTGTCAACCTTTTGTTGATCCACCTATCCATGCCAATGATTTCTCTGCTTTGGTATCTCACAGTGATGATCGTCACCGCTCACGCTAGTCGAAGAAAGGGCGTCACAAATGTGATCATTGTGGCAAATTCGGCCACAAAATTGATCAGTGTTATGCCATACATGGTCGTCCTCCTCGATTTGTTGTTGTTGTGCACAGTGATCCTCCGTCACAACCATCTTTTGCTAATCCTCATTCATTTGTTTCCGCCACCGACAAATCTGCTCTCTTCAATGAATTTCTCAAATGGAATGAGGATCGTAAGCTTTCTAGTTCCATGGCTTTTGTTGCCCACACAGGTACATCTTTTGCTGGTCTGACTCAATCTTCATCTGTTGATCCTTGGGTGTTCGACTCAGGTGCCACTGATCACATTATTGGTAACAAATCTTTGTTTTCCTCTTTGTCTTCTCTAGATAATTTACCCTCTGTTACAATGGCTAATGGGTCTCGTGTTTAAGCTCATGGTGTTGGGACTGTCGATCTTTTTCCTTTTTTATCCATTGATAATGTTCTTTATGTCCCTGGGTCTCCTTTAACTTATTATCCATTAGTCGTCTAACTCGATCTCTTGATTGTGTTATTTCTTTTACCCAATCGTCCGTTTGTTTACAGGACCGGAGTTCGAGATAGGTGATTGGCACCGGATGTGAGTCTCATGGTCTTTATCACCTCTGCCCTTCTTCTCATGTTGGCGCAGTTATGGAGTCTCCAACTCTTCTTCTTCATGCTCAGTTAGGCCATCCTAGTCTTGCCAAGTTGCAGCAACTTGTTCCTGGCTTTTCCATGTTGTCCAAGTTGGTGTGTGAGTCATGTCAGTTAGGCAAGTATAGTCGTAGTTCTTTTCACACACAGTGCTTTGTACCCTTTTGCCTTAGTTCACTCTGACATTTGGGGACCTAGTCGTGTTGCATCTAGTCTAGGTTTTCAATACTTTATTACTTTTATTGATGATTATTCACGGTGTACTTGGTTATTTTTAATGAAGAGTCGTTCTGATTTATTTTATATCTTTCAATCTTTTTTTCATGAAATTCAAACTTAATTTGGTGTTCCTATTAAAATTTTGAGAAGTGATAATGGTCGTGAATATCTTTCCAATTCTTTTAAACAATTTATGGCTTCCCGTGATATTCTGCATCAAACTTCTTGTGCATATACACTTCAACAAAATGGGGTGGCTAAACGGAAAAATAGACACCTTATAGAAACCGCTCGCACTCTTTTAATTCATGGTGAGGTTCCTCATTCTTTTTGGCGTGATGTTGTTCTTACTGCTTGTTATCTTATTAATCACATGCCTTCTTCGGTTTTAAATAATAAAATACCTCATTCCATTTTATTTCCTCATGAACCTCTTCATCCCTTACCTCTCAAGGTTTTTGGGTCTACATGTTTTGTGCACAATTTTAGTCCTGGGCTTGATAAATTGTCTCCTCGATCACACAAATGTGTTTTTTTAGGGTTTACGCGATCCCCAAAAGGATACAAGTGTTTTTCTCCTTCTCTTAACCGCTATTTTGTTTGTACAAATGTCACCTTCAATGAGTCTTCATTTTACTAACAAAATTCTTCTCATTCCACTAAGTCTCCATCTAATACCGTCGATTTTCCTAGTCTTGTCAATATTCCTATGATCTGTGATCTTCCAAGTGTGGCTTGTACGCCGTCAGTTTCCGTTCCACCATCTCTTCAAGTTTATAGTCGCCGCCATTGTCCTCAAAAACCAGTGAGTGACTCACCTCAAGTGCCAACTACTGTGTCTCCTCCGGATCCGACAACCGAGTCTCCCTTTCCACCGAGTGACCTTCCAATCGCCCTCAGAAAAGGTATCTGTTTTACAGGTAATCCTTCTCCTCATTATATTGCTTTAAGTTACCATAGATTGTCTTCACCTTTTTATGTCTGTCTTTCGTCTATTTCTTCTGTGACCATTCCAAAATCTGTTCGTGATGCCTTAGCCCATTCTGGTTGGCGTCAAGCCATGCTCGATGAATTGGGTGCTCTTCATAATAGTGGAACTTGGGAGCTTGTCCCATTACCGTCTGTGAAATCTGTTGTTGGTTGCAAGTGGATTTTTGCTATTAAAGTTGGACCTGATGGTACTATTGATCGTCTCAAAGCACGTCTTATGGCCAAAGGTTACACCCAAATGTTTGGGTTGGATTATGGTGATACTTTCTCTCCGGTGGCTCTTTAAAAGTGGAATCTTTATCAATTGGACATTAAAATAAAGAATTATTTTATTAATAAAATCACATCAATTACATTCAAACTAAAGATCTTGGTTTTCTGAAGTACTTTATGGGTATCCAAGGGGTCAATCAAAGGAAGGTGTTGTCATTTCACAAAGAAAATATGCTCTTGATATACTAGAGACGGTTGGAAAATTGCAAGCCAACTGATTGTCCCATGAATCCAAATCAAAAGCTCATGGTTGACCAAGGTGAAAATTTCTCAGATCCAAAAAGATACAAGAGGCTGATTGGAAAACTCATTTATCTCAATATTACAGGACTAGACATTTCTTATGTTGTGGGAGTTGTTAGGCAATTCATATAGAATCCTCATATAGATCACTAAAATGTTGTAATTCGCATTCTTAGATATATCAGAAAGGTTCCCGGACAAGGAATATTGTATGAGGACAAAGACAATACTTAAATTATGGTATTGTGATGCAAATTAAGCTTGTTATCCTATTAACAAAAGATCCTCCACTGGATATTGTGCATTCATTGGAGTGAATATTGTCCCCAGGAAGAGCAAGAAACAAAAATGTTGTTGCTTAATCCAATTAGAAGTTGAATATAGAACTATGGCAACAGCCACTTGTGAAATTGTATAGATTAAATAACTCCTTCAAGAGCTGAAATTTTTTGAAGTTGAGCACACACACACACCCCAACACCAGGGTCCCAATATAGGGAGTTAGGTACCATCTTGAACTATGTAAGAAAATAAAGAATTATTTTATTTATAACACTTAGAAGAGAATATATGAGGAAAAGGGTTAGAGAGATCAAATCTCACTACTGATTCAGATTCATATACACACACATATAAGCATGGTAGTTGAATCGTGAATCGTATCGTGTATCGGAGAGCTTAAATTTTGAATCGTGAATCGTATCGTGAATCGTACGATTCATAAACATTTTATAAACATTAAAAGAATTCAGTTTATAGTTAAATATATAAGATAGATAAATATGTAAAGAGAGAATTAATAACAAAACAATCTCATAATCAAATAAAGTGGTTGTATCTATGTGTATCTACCACAGAGTTTCACAATTTCAGCAACATGGCCTTCAAAAAACAATGTGGTTGCTGCATAAGATTCCTTCAACTATAGTTATATGCTACTAAACAAATTATGCATTATAGCCATCCAAAAAATAAGTGTTTGCTCCTTGTATCCTAAACCACCTAAAAAGAAATTCTATTCTAATCATTCGTAGTTCATCCTCATCCTCTCTGAGATTTACCACCATGTGACAATTGTACTACAAACGCATATGCTCAAACCCACTGGACAAACGAACAAAGGCATGCACGAGATGACACGCAACTACCACCGCAACACTGCGCAACCAACACCGCACCATTGTGTGACCACCGCAACAAACAGAGATGACGTGATCACGAGAGGCAAGGAGGAGAACATGTTTTCGAGCACACTAACGTTAATAAGTTTCAATGTGCGAAAATAAAGGGTGAAAAAATTAGGGTTTCAATTTGGGGGTAAAGTTGTAGAGGGAAAAACTAGGTTTTCAAATTGGGGTAAATTCATATCATGAATCGAATCATGATTCGCACGATTCGGACTCGTATCGTATGATACAAGTACGATGCAGGAGTAAAAACGATACAACTCATGATTCGTATCGCAAGGGACCTGAATCGTTTCGTATCATACGATTCGTATTGTGAATCATACAATACTTACTACACTGCATATAAGCATTAGTTGCTTACAATAAAAGCCTAAGGAATAGAAATATGAAAACCCTACATATTAGGTTATAGATAGAAACCATGGTAATTAGAATCGTATGATTCGTATCGCGATACAGTTCAAATTTCTGGTCCCACGAAACGTATCAATAGATGAATCGTGACATAAATCGGCTGAATTGTGTGGGAATCGTATGATTCCTAATTCAGTTTCATTTCACCCGATTCTGCCCACGCATACACTTCCCCAAAATATTCCCCAAAATACACATCTCATGAAGCGACACACTGCCTACATGCTACTCACACCAGATACGCTTCACGTAGCATACAATACACATCGAAAATGAAAAAACCCAACAAACTGAAAAGTCACGTTGGATGGATATTTGGTTATTAAGAAGGGAAAACAAAAGGTGGAGAAAAACCATAAAGTGGAAGAGAAAAGAAGAAGCACAGAAAACCTGACTGTCCGTGAAGAAGAAAGCATCGTGAAAGCATCTGGAACAGGTTTGCTAAAGTGTTTTCTATTGAAGTGTTTTCTGCTCAAATGTTTCCTGCCCGCCTCTAAAATGGCTTTTTGATATATTGCTTTTTGATGAAGTTTCTAGATTTTTAATTTTTATAATATTTAATTTACTGAAAAAGTAGATGTACATCACATCAACCTTTTATTTCACTTTTTCTTAAATCTTCACACGTGATCTTTCTTACCTTTTTATTTTTTGTTTAAATTCCATCTTAGAGCAGAAAGCTCAGAAGATATTCACGTGATGATCTTTCTTTATGTTTCTTTTTCAAATAAAATATACTTTTCTTTTTCAAATAAAATAAAGTTTCATAGTTTATCAAAACAGAATTAATCTTTATGATCTGCAACGTTTCATTTTCAAACAAAATATACGTTTCTTTTTATATTTTTTTATTCTGAATGTTAATTTATATTTTTTTAAGAAGAAATATTAGTTTGAATTTATTCTTATTTGTAGAATTAAAAAGAGTATGACTCAAACAAAGAGAAAGAAAGAAATAAATATTACATGGAGTCATTGTAAGAGTGTTACTCCTCATAAACTTTTAGTCAAGTGCAAATATTGTTCACATACTTATTGGGGTGGTGTTGCAAGAATGAAACATCATCTTGCTGGAACAAAGGAGAATGTCATTGCTTGTACATCTGTTCTTGATGATGTTAGAGAAATGTTTTTGAAGTTGTTAGAAAATAAAAAAAAAAATAAAAGAAGCAAATCGGGTAGACTATTTTGAAGAAATAGATATTCAATGTAGTAAGAAGGGGAAACAAGGAGTTACAAAACAGAAAACCATAAATGAAATGTTTAAAGATAGAGAGTTGGTGATTCAAGATATTTGCAACTGCATATATGGGAATGCTTTGCCATTTAATTTGGTAAGAAGCTCCTTATTTACCCAAATGTTGAAATCTGTTGGGGAATATGGAAAGGGTTTAAAGCCTCCTACTTATCATGAAGTTAGAGTATCTTATCTGAAAAAAACGGTTGACAATATTCAAGCTAGTTTGGAGAAATATAAGGTTGAATGGGAAAAATGGGGATATACTTTGATGTGTGATGGTTGGACATATGGAAAAGGGAGGTCTCTTACCAACTTTTTAGTTAATAGTCCAAGCGGAACAGTGTTCTTAAAATCTATTGATACCAGTAATGTGATCAAGGATGCTAAAAAAATGTTTGAATTGTTAGGTTCTGTGATGGAATTGAAGGGATGGTTGAAGAAGTTGAGGAAGAGGATGAAGAAGATGAAGATGAGTTGCCAGAGAATGTTACATTAGATGAAGAAGATGATCTAAGTGACATTGATCTTGGAGATGATGAATGAAAGAATAAAATTGAGATGTAACATTTAAATTGGAGATCTTGACTTAATTATAATATATGATATTTTTAATGTCTTTTCTTATCATGTATCTTACAATTCATAATAAGATTCGATTCACGATTCAAAAAAATTCACAAAAAACGAATCTCAATTTGATAACCATGATAGAAACAACATAATACAACTTTTTGATCAGAAGAAAATACAAATTATTCTAATACTCCCCCTCAAGTTGGAACATATAGATTATATATTCTTAGCTTGAAACATATAAATTGAATTTGAGATCCTCTCAAAGATTTCTTTCAAAATTTCTGCAAATTGATTATTGAAGCCAAAAACTCAATGCAAAATCTTTGGACAACATCTTTTCTCTGAAATTACAACAAATTTTTATATGTTTTGTCCTCTTGTGAAACACGGAGGTTGTAAACAATGTAAAGAGGTACTTGATTATCACTAGATTGTTGAATTTCACAAAATATCATTTCTTTGAGAAATTATCCACACAAGTTCATTTGTGCTCTTCCCTATACTCATTGTATCAAAATTATATCAATATAAATAGAACTTATGAGTGGAGTGATCAAGCTCTCAAGTTCCCTCAACTCCGATCTCTTCTATTTATCTCAACTTATGTTCTAAAACAAATAGAAGCAGTAGCTTTTAAACTGTAGCTTCTAAAACAAGCCCAAATATACCTTGTTTTTCATGTTTCCCAGCTCAAGAAAGCAGTTGGATAGCATCGGCAAGGAAAATCTCCAAAGGAAGCTACTTAGGAAGAATCTTCCATTATCCAAGAGCAATTTCCACCATTTAACCTTGAGAACAAGTTTGTGTATGAGGAGGTACTGTTAGGGCCAGGTCAGAGCAACAACCTTTAAGGGAAAAGGGTCTAAAGTTGTATTGTAAGACGAAAAAGGAGTAAAAGGGTAGCAATTTAAAGGAGGTTAGGAGTGTTCATTAATTCAGTTTTCCTTATAAGTAGTATCCATATTTAACCACAATGGTAAACCTCCCTCGGGTAGAGAGGACAACTCAGGGAAATATCAATGTAGAAATGGGCAGATTCACATGGAAAGCAGTACTCTCCTTTAGAGGGGTATTTGTACACCTTGGTTCTTGGTTTGTAATGAGTTTTCAGTAATAGAGAGGAAATATAATTGTAATGAGTTTTCTGTGTTAATTGTTGTTTCTTGTTGGGCTTTAGCATTTTCAATTCTGAAAGAGGATTTCACAAGCATAAACAAAATTTGTCTTTAGAGTTAATTGCATAGTAAGTGCAACTGCCAACAAGAGATAATCGTAAGTAGGACTTCTAAAATAGATATTATAAAAATCAGCAAACCACTATACCTATCATACATGACACTCTCTAAAGCATTCTAATTAAATTCTTCACTTAATGTTTAGAAACAGTTGCTCCCTTTTCAAAAAGATATCAATGTTTTCTCTAATACATTGGACCAAACACCTCCTTGGTGACTAACATGAAATTACACATTCAACCCCAAACACATGCTTTAGTGTTCAATCTTAATGCACTGTTAGAATTTGGAATTTACACTCCCAACCAATCAAAAAGTATCTTTACCTATGGCTCCTAAGTATATATTATAAAAATTGAATCAATCCCCAACTAACAAACTAACCTAAAACTATGTATTAAGAAGTGGATCTTAAACCTAATTCAACTCCACAAAACCGGCTTGTAAGGTGAGGTTTGCACCCACTTATATGCTCTAAATTGAAATTTATCTCTAGCACATCGAGGTTATATACAACTCGAGCATGAGATTTGACATTAATGGGTGGTTTAATAACAGTCTGATAGTGAGTGGAACAATTGACCCAACTAACAACAAATTCGCTAGGATAGTTTCTAAACTATGGGTTTGATACCATGTTGAGAAATGGATTTTAAGCCTAACTCAACTCCAAAAACTAGCTTGTAAAGTGAGGTTTGCACCAACTTATATACTTTAAATTAATTTTATCTCTAGTCGATGTGAGACTTTCAACACTATATATGCCCATAACCAAACAAATATTCTTGAGTTCAATATTAATGCATGGTTAATATAAAGAATTTTACACAGAGATGCCATTTATTTATTACTTCTAAATTACTATACTCAAATATTAGCAAAATTACCCAATTTTACACTAATTAAGAATGTTAGTTAAGTTCATTTAATGTTATTGATCTCATAAAATAAAGAGAAACATCTTCCAAATCACCGCAATCACACTTTATCGAGGATAGTGTCCATACACAATGGTATCTTTGAAATATTAACATTAAATAGGTTTGACTTATTTAAAATTTGTTTATTCAAAGCTCACTAAACATGATTATATTTCTCCTATATTTAAGTCCATGGAAATTATATATTATAGAAGCCAATCAAGCGGACCTTACATAGCAATTTGTGATCAATGTATATATATAAAAGTCAACAAACATTGTGTATATTACAGTATGATTAAGTAACACTAGAACTAGATCTTTAATGCCTTTCTAATTAAATTTTCACCTTTCTTTAGCTCATGGACATGTCCACCAATGTCCCACGGTTATGCAACATACTAATATGGTAAAGCCAAAAGGAAGTAAATGTTTGTTAAGGATTGTTTTCACCAAGGACCAAATTCAGACAATGTCCAAACAAATCGACCTAGGATTCACTACATTAACTGTCCAACTCCTTGGTTTAACTAAATTCTTAACAAAGAGAAACAGTAAGCACATATTTTCTCAAATACATCGAACCAAACGCAAACTAACCTGAAACGACGCGTGCCCATTCATCCTTGAACAGGAACCCGGACGCCTTCAAGGCCCGTCTGCAACATTCCAGAACCTTCTCTGCTTCCTCGGAGCCGAGCTGCTCGAGCTCCTCGGACGCCGCGAGGCGCACGACGGTGTTCCCCCACTCCCGGTGAGGCACCTTGCCCTTGGCGAACCGGACAAGCTCGGCGACGGCGCCACGGAGGGCGTCGGGCGGGGCATCGAAGCCGGGAACAGCGGCGGCGGAGTGAGCGGCGGCGAGGAGGCTGAGGCCGGGGCCAAGAAAGTGGTAGACGGAGAGGCGGAGAGCGTCGGGGCCGGCCCGGAAAGCGAGGGCGAAAGAGACGGGGCGAGAATCGGCGAATTTGGGGGAGGAGTGGATTTGGAGGGCGGTGGAGAAGAGGTAGAAGAGGAAGGGAGCGGTGAAGAAGAGGAAGGCGAAGAGGAAGAGAAGGCATTTTCCGGTGTGGGGTTTGTTGGGATTTGGATTTGTGTGAGTGGAAGAAGAAGAAGGAGAAGAAGTGTAGAGGGAGATCATGCGAGGGTGCAGCTGGGTACGGTGGGGTGGAATGTAGGAAGGAGGAGAGGAAGGGGACGAGGGAGAATAGGGAGAAGAAGGTCGAGAGCCTTTTTGGAAACTCATTGGTGGTGGTTGCCCGGAGAAAGCGGTGGCGCTTTGGAATGGGATTGTGCAGTGTGGTGTTGGGAACGAACTGCAATGCAATGGTAGGAGGTCGAGAAGTTTTGAGCTTCAAGAAAAAATGTAGGTTGATTGAATGATCGATTGTAACAACTTTCAAAGTAATATTAATTTAATTTTATAATAATTATGATTAAATTTAAATACGTATACACAGACAGAAGAAAATTTTTAAAAATTCCTTTTTTAAAATATTTAAAAATCTGGTCTTTCATTTTTATTTTAATTCGTCATTTTTTCTAATTAAATTATATCTTTAGTTTTCATTTTCATAATAAAATATCGATTTGGTCCCCTTCTTTTTATTTGTCTTATGACAAGTTTTTTGATTTTTTTATTATTGATAATAAATTATAAATGTGTAACAATTTGTTTTAAGAATTTAATGAAATATAAATTTATAAAATGTTAAACTTAGATAATGATATTATTGAAATGATAATAAACATAAGTCATGAAATACATCATTTAGAACAACAACATTATAGAAATATGCTTAATCTAATCACAACAATAACCATTAACAAAGACCTCAATATTTGGTTCGATAAAATCATTGTCTGTTTGGAAGACAATAATATCACCTTCTTTTAACTCATTTTCACAACAAAATAACCCCCAACCTTGACCTATCTTTGTTGAACTTCTATTCCTATTTGATAATAGGATTTTGCAATTGACTATAGTTTTGGGCCCTATAAGAAACACATCTTCTACATTCTCGTCCCAAATGAAGTTGGCAAACTTTGATGGCAAGTCCTGTATGATTCAAATTTTATTATTAGTGCATTAATTATTTTCATTTAATTATATGTAAATTGATATGATAATACTTGATATGATATTATAATAACTATGATTATGTGAAACAAAGAATTTCCCAAATACTGAAACCGCATGTGAAAGTCACTTTTGATGTCATACAAATCTCTCATATTACTCCAACCTTCTATGATTTTTGGGTTATTTGAATCCATGTTATAGGTAATTGTCGTGCTCTTACCATTTACATCTACCAAGTGCCATTGTGGAACTAATTCGTGTTCATAAGCAACAGCAAAATGTCGATCGACAAATCCAAATGGCTACAAATTAATAAACACAGTAAAAAAAGAAACAAATTTATCTCTGCAACAAAATGAAAACATACACTCAAACAATTATATGAGGGAAAAATCTGAAAATCTTAATGTGGCTGATACAATATGAATCAGGATGATACAATTCACACCAGAAAACACATACAACAACAAATATTAATGCTTTCCAAACATTTATTTTTGTTATTAAATTTACAGCATACCTGAGAGCAGATGTAGATTGTGTTGAAGTTCCAAAGAATTGTTCCGTTGTTTGCTCCATCTGTACTGGTTTGCTCCATCTCCATTCATGTATTTGCAGAAAAAAGTGAAGGTTTAAATATATGGGTAACTGAAAAGGAGTGTGAATGAATGGTAAAGTTGAAGTTGGGAATGGAATAGCAAAGATTATCACGTCGAAAAGGAATCTTACCTGAAAGTGGCAGCAAAAATTCAGTTTCATGTGCAAATAGTGGCTGTAATTGTAAAGTAACTGAAATATATGTTGTAGGTGTTTTTTGCAGATATTTTAATATATAAAGAAACTTAAACAAAAACAATTTACAACTGTACTGCAGAAACATAAAACATAAAGCATTTATAATAGTAAAGCCACTTGTACTATAGTAAGGAATAAGAACATCTGGGTAGATATTTTTTTTTCACAATACATTAAAGCCACAAACAAAAATAAAAATAGCAACAATTGAGAATCTTTATAACTGTTATAGTATCTGTACTGCAGCAAACATGGTGTTCAAAATATCAATCTATGACTGGACAATGCAATAATGCAATTCAAAGAAGTATCAATGACCATGTACTTTTCAATATGGCTGCATCTATGAATAAAATCCTGAAAGTGCATACTATACACTATGGCATATTATAATCTGCAAGAAAATAAAGGAATTACAGTTAAAAATACAATAATTGACAAATTATAATAATTTTCTTAAGTAAGTTGTATACCTCTTATCAAAGATTTACAAATATTTCTTTGTAAACCACATTTGTAGTTGTATTGCTTACTTTTTCATCTTCATCCAGAATTATAATCTGCAACAAAACAAAGGAATTACAGTTAAAGATACAATAATTGACAAATTATAATAATTTTGTAAAGTAAGATGTATACCTCTTATCAAAGATTTTCAAATATTTCTTTGTAAACCACATTGGTAGTT
>Ga0214543_1007819_pt1 | contig 17988 bp, 18 predicted proteins | sample CNSS2metaG_FD_160094 | JGI IMG/M metagenome (GOLD analysis project Ga0214543, IMG submission 160094) | Root nodule microbial communities from cowpea collected in UCLA plant growth center, Los Angeles, California, USA - CNSS2 | ecosystem: Host-associated > Plants > Roots > Nodule | place: USA... | reverse complement strand
AAAATAAATAAATAAATAAATAAAAATAAATAAATAAAATAAAATAAAATAAATAAATAAAAACAGAATCAAAATAAAAGAAATACTAACCGTATTCCCCGGCAACGACGCCAAATTTGATATCGCTGTCATTAGGCGATCAAATTACCACTACTTAACTTTAGCAACTTCAGTATTGCCAAGTTAGTAGTGAACAAAATAGTTAGGGTTAAGATAACTCTGAGTCGTCTCACAACGAATACAGAATTGATCTCAAATATTTGATTCTTAAAAATGCAATTAAAACTAGCAACTATAAAAATAGGGGGTTTTGATATGCAAAGAAAATGACACGGAAAATTGTAAACACAATAATAATAAATAGGTCAATTCCACTGCTTTTTCTAAATAAGATTCTTCATTGGTTATCTAGAGATTATTGTTAAATTAATTATTGTTGTTGATTTACAAATCAATCAATGTAAAGACTCAATTCATTTGTTGGCATTCTCACTTTTAATCAAAGTACAGTCTCAATTAAAAGTGAGAATTGTTAGATTGTCCATAGTAAACTCAATCAAAGTACAGTCTCAATTAATTTTACTATGCCTAATCATGTCTATTCCTTTGTTTCTTCACCAAATAGAAAACTTAATTAATCAAAATAAAGTCTTGACTAATTTTAGTTAAAGTAATTAACTCTAATCAAAGTAAAGTCTCAATTATTGACAAAAACTTATTTAATCAAATGAAAGTTTCTAAATAAAATCAAAGTAAAGTCTCAATTTAATTTAAAAACCTTTTGACTCATATGATTAGCATGCATGTAGATTTAAAATCATTATTTTCTATTCGATTAAGAAGCAAAGGACATAGATAAACAAAAACCACAACAATAATCAAAATAACAAACACATAAATTCATCTAACCTCAGAATCCAGTTAAGAAATTATAGTGGAATCAACCCTAAAAGCTTAGCCCTCCATGGCTTTGATGGAATACATGATAATATATGATGAAGGAAAGAAAATAAAAGAAAAGAGAGAATGAGAGATGCGATGGATGACGGTGTCTGCCACAACCAGAGAGTTCTAAGTGTCTAAGTTTTCCCTTCGCTGCTCCCTTAAGTCTCTTTATATAGGCTTCAACTGGACATTGGGCTTTATCTGTCGGTTGCTAAAATCTTTTATTTTTATTTAATTAATTAGCAACTTAATTTCTGCCAAATTGCCAATTCCGCCCCCCCTCATTTAACCATTTTTGCAGTTTTGACCAGAGTTGATTGCTGACTTTGACCATTTAACCAGAGTTGACCAGTTGACCAATTGCACTGTCCAATAGCAGCCTGACACGTGGCACAAAGACTCTCTCTAGAATTAGGGTTTGGTTCTCCTTCCTCCTTCCTCCCTTGGTTGCGCATCTAACGGCGCGGTGGTACGATGGCGTAGTTCTGGCGATTGGTGTGGTGGCTCATGGTGGTCTGACGGGTCTGGTGGTGACGGAACTGCGGTGCAGATGGATTTCGGCGCGGTGCAGATCTGTGAAGATGATGGAGCGCGAAGGTGGAAACGTTGCTTCTCCGATCTGGTTCGCGTTTTCTGCTGCCATGACTGGTTGCATTGAAAGCTCGCACTCACGTTGCTGCAGGTGCAGCAACTTGAAGATCTGGTGCGTTGCAGATGCAATGTGGTTGCTCGTGGTGGCTTCGCTTCAGCAGCGTTTTCCGGCGTGGCTGCTTGCGCGTTGTAGCGATGGTTCAGATCTGTGTTGATGTTGTTGTTCGCAGATGCAGATATGCAATGGAGGTGCTGGAACGTGAATGGTGGCCGACGGGAAGGAGATGAATGCGTTGGTCTCGCTAGAGCGTGAACAAAGTGGTGTGGTGGTGTTGATGCGCTCGTTGCTGCTGCGCGGTGGTGTTCGCTGCTGTTGCGGACGAAGTTGCGGTGGTTTTGATGGTGGCAGAACTCCGGCGAGTTGACGGTGGAAGGGCGGCGGCTGCCGGTGCTGCTGGTGGGAGAGGAGAAAATTAGGGTTACAGTTTCATGTGAGATGGAGGAGATGATGACGTGGCAAGATCTGACTGGTCAATTTGGTGAGTGGAGGATTATGACACGTGGCTTGTTCTGGTAGGCTAATTTTAAAAGGTGGGGATTGCCACATGGCATGATCTGGTTGAGTGGAGTTTAAGTGGTAGGAGGGGTGCAACTTAGTGAAAACTGGGGGTGCAGAACAGGTTTTTGGTGGTCCACTTTAGAAGGAGTGTGCAAATAAAATCTGGGGGTGCATTTAGCTCCTAATTTATTCTTTTCCAGAATTTCCTGATTTTGGACTTATTTGGTAACTATGAATATTTTAAATCCACACTATTAATGACCAAAAATAAATTCCAACTCCATTAACAAACGTTAGAATATCCAATAATATTTTATGCAACTAAAATCAATTTTTACGCCACTTTTACCAAACTTACTCAATAAATCCAATAATAACAAATCCTAATTAAATCAATCTTTAAGCACAGAAAATTCAATTAAATCCCCAAATTTAAATATTAAATGAGGGCAAAAATTTGAACTCATCAGGTCGATCATCCGAAATTTCCCCTTTACTAGACGCAATTACCTCCTCTAGTTGATCCCTAGCTGGAAGAACAAATGACCCCGGCTAAGCGGGCTAACTTTGTCGTCCTCAAGGAGCTCCCTAATAAACTCCCGGCCAGAGCTATAATTCGATGTATGCTCTCGAAGAATTTATCAGGAGTAGTATATGGTTAGTGGTTGTAAGCCGAATAGTTACCATTAGATAATATAAACTTATCTAATTTTTTTGTTTGCTTTATATACCACGTTTCGCCTTGTACCCAAGGATGTCGATTTCATGAAGAGGGCCCTCATGTGGAAAAAGGCAGTGACCTCATCGAGCATGCCTCCTCGCCAGTCTCTTGGTCCACCCCTCCACTAACTGAGCCTACTCTTAACGTCCTTCCTATCTTCAATGTTCCTGCTCCTGAAAGGACATCTGGTAAGAAGAAGAAAAAAGGGCGTGCGGACGCATCCTTTTCAGGTCGATCGCCCAAGAATGGTTGCCATGATGATGTGTCAGGTTCTCTAACTATCAAACTTCTGGGTGAGGATATTCGCTTAGGGGATAAGTGTAACATCCCGGTAGGATATTACTTAAAATAAATAATAAACAACAATTTATATAAATAAACCTCATTTATTAATGAAATCATTTCCCAAAAACCAAGGTTAATTTCAACTTTAAACCTTCACAATAAAATATTAATAGTCAAAATAGCACAAAATCCGCCTTTACAATTAAAAATCCAAATCCATGAAGTTGTAATCAGATTACATATAAATTAAACCAATAACAGTATAAATCCCCTCGTGCACTGAGCCCCCTATCTGCCACTAAGCGTCTCCTGACTCACCTGTAACATCATCTGCTCCCGGATAATAAATTACTCGATCATCGCCACACACAAGCAGATAGGGTGAGCTATGCACATATCATAAACAAATATGAAATTAAACCCCAGCCCAAACATTAGTATTCAATTGTTTAATTTGCAAAATACCCTCTTCCCCACACTCATAACCAATATGAGTTCATGCATGTATTCTAAATCTAGTATTTCATGTGCTTCTACGACTCTCCTCACTCATGGTCCAACCTACAAGCCTATCCCGCTTGTAGTCCTACTTCATGGACTCCCTAGCCCGTCATCCGAACTCCTCACTCGGACCCGGACCGCATACCCACCTTTCCTACTATGAACTCCCTCGCTCATAGCATTCTCAAGTTGAGCATGAAATGAACTCCCTCGCTCATTCATCCCAACAAGAGTACCTCCGGTGAGCTAAACAATTCACGTTCCGCATGTGGTCCACCCATCACGAACTCCTCACTCGTGACCAAAACCAAGAACATCCCAAATCCTATGGACTTAATCCTTCAAGCTCAAACACCACAAACACATGCATATAACTTCCTATAAGTTAGGAAATATCAAACAACAATCCATACAGTGCATAAGAACATAGTTCCTCACCATTCTCGCTTAAGCCATGCCTGTTCGCCCAAGCTAGAACCCCAGTCTCGCTTAAGCTAGCCCACCTCGCCTGAGCGAGTGTGTAACAGTGGCTATAGTCGCCTCAAGTCGCTCAACACTCACAAAGCTCCTCGCTTGGACGAGGATTCAATCAACAAAACACCAAGTCTCATCGCGACCTCACTTAGGCGAGCCATTCTCGCCTAAACGAGCATGCTTATCGCTTAAAACCCCAAAACCCTCTCGCCTGGGTGAGAAGTCGCGCTGAAAAGCGTCCAGGTTTCCTCGCGACCTCGCTTGGGCGAGTGTCTCTCGCCTGAGCGAGAGACCAAGTCGCTCAACTCTGTCCCTGGTCGCCTAGGCGAGAAACGCAAACCAAACCCAAAAACAAGACCCTACAACTCTCGCTTAGGCGAGATGAACCTGCTTGGGCGAAAATTGCAGAGTTTCTCCTCTGATCACACGCGAAAACAACCAAACCGTGCCCAATTCACAACATAAACAGTACCAAACAATCATATCCACAAGCACACCCTATAAACATTGTATAAACACGGTTGAATCACCAAAAGCTAAAGGTTTGGCCGTAATTGATCAATACAGTACCAAAACCCTCCTTCCCAAAATAAAATGCACAAAGGGGTTTTGCAACTATAAACCACCAATCCAATTCTTTCTCATGATCACACATTCACGAATTCACCACACTCCATTTATAATAAAAACAACAATTGCACAGAACCATAACACATATCATGAAAATTAAGCGCACAATGGACAACTCCCCAACCTGGAATTCTTGATTAGAATTGAGTAGAATGACAGTCCTTGGTTCACCCAGGCTTTGCTTCACCTCTCTCCCAATTCAGCCCTTGCACACCCAAAACTCTCACCTCTCACTCTCAAACTCGTGCTCCTTTCAAAGTTCAACTATTAGCACTGCTAAAACCCTCTTTTTTCCTCAAATTGGCCCTTTTATATGTGTCTCCACTAAGGGTTTAAAAATAAAACGAAAATAGGCTTTATGGTGGGTTTAATTCCTATTCAAGGGTAGTTATTCAATGGTTTTTCAACCCCTTTCAAGGGTAGTTATTCAATGGTTTTTCAGCCCCTTTTGACTTGCCCCTGCTGCTAGGTTTGCCCAACCTTTTCACATTCACTCCAAGCTAAAGTTGGCAAAAATAAAGGTAAATTCCTGTCTACCAAGGTTTGAACCCGTGACCTTCCACCCATAAGGCCAAAGCATAACCACTATGCCAATTCACATTCAGTGATAACTATTATAATTCTATAATTATAATATCACTCGCTATTCACAAATACACTATCAAAAAAAACAAGAATAATTAAAACAACACACAAATGGCATACATAGGACTCGAACCCAAGTCCTCTCACACAATCAAAGTACTCTCAACCACATGAGCTAGTACTTTTCCACATCATACCTATTAACATTTAATGACTTCAAAGCTTCCCACCACCCGCATTTATTACTTAATTAATTATTTAATTAATTAATTTCCACGGGTCTTACAATAAGGTGTCTTATCACTTAAGTTCTGATGTGAAGGATCTTGTGAAAGGGATATCTGGGGTTGAGGCTCTCCGAACGGCTAGTGAGTTAAGCCTTCGCTTGGTAGTGCTTACCTCCCACTTCCCCACAGTGGATCAATCTTATATTGACTCTTTACAAAAAGAAACTCAATATCGCTCGGGAGGAGTTGAAGGAGATGCGGGTCTCTAGTGCTGACATGTCAAAGTAGTTTACCCAACTTGCTTTGATCAAGTCAGAGCATGCTGATTGTACTACCAAGTTGAAGGAGGCATCTGATCGATTAAAAGAGGAGTAGGTTCAGGGAAAGGACATGGTGGAGGTAGGGTTGGGCAAAATAAACCAAATTGCACTACACTAATAAAATTTGTATTGAACTAAAAACCAGTTCGCATGAATTGCACTGAACTGAAAAATAGTTTAGACGAACTGAACTGAACTATTTTTCTTAAAAATAAACTAGACTGATTTCCACTGCACTAAACTGCACTACACTATAATATGAACTGAACTAAACTGAACTGTTATAAATTGAACTGTTTTATAAATTGCACTACATCAAAACTGAACTATACTATTTTTTAACTGAACTGCACTATTTTTTAACTGAACTACACTATTTTTTAACTGAACTGCACTAATTTTTAACTTAACTACACTATTTTTGAACCGTTTTTGAATCGAATTGCACTGATTTTGAATAAACTTCACTATTTTTTAATCAAAGTATACTATTTTAAAACCGAATTGCATTGATTTTGAATTAAATTGCACTATTTTTGAACTAAATTATACTATTTTAAAATATCAACTAAAAAGTATATAAAGTTTTCATATAAACTCACTTTGCTCAAATTCATCAAGCACTTTAGGATCCTCATTAAAAAGTACAGAGAAAGGTGTTCCTCTTAACCAATCTTGTGTGCAAACAAGTACTTCCACTATTTTAGGCGTAAGGCAACTACGATAAGGTTAACCACCCTTCCTCTTGTACTAAATGCACACTCTGATGCTACGGTAGAGATGGGAATGACTAACACCTCTTGAGCAATGTTTGCAAGGATAAGAAATCTAGTTGAGTTGACCTTCCACCAATGTAAAACATCAAGCTCAACTGACTTTGTATAAGGTTCAAGATCCTCTCTCAAATATTTATCAAGCTCTGATATATAATCAAATCTACGTCCTGTAGCTCTTAGGTAGAAGCTCATGCCATGAGGATCATCATCTTCATCATCTAGTTGGGATTCTTGTTGGCGACTTTGAGAACCCTCCTCAACCCCTTGATATTGATCATAAAGTATTTTTAAAGATGACAATAATTTTGATTTCAATCCACTGGCCATGCTAGATTCAAATATATAGTCAATGAAGTAATTAACAAAATCCAACTTACACCTAGGGTCAAGCACAATAGCAATCAATAATAAGATATTAATTCCATTGGAATTTCCCCAATATTTGTCATATTTACCCTTCATCCTCATTGCCATCGATCTTATGCTTACATCACTACTCTCATAATATTGTCTAATCTTTTTACCAATTCCAAACACTTCCTTCATATACATATGACTAGTGACGTAAGAAGAACCAGAAATGCGAATGGTAGTCATAAAACATCTTTAAGAATGGTAGAACAGACCTCACATATTCCCAATCCTCTTCTAGTGGCTCACCACTAGTTTTGGCCATTTCAGCACCAAATTTCTTATCTTGCATATCTAGTAAGACAAAGGCATCTTTGTACTTCAAGCTTGCCTCTAACATTAGATAAGTTGAATTCCATCTGGTTTCACCATCAAGGCAAACAAGACCTTTATAAGAAATTCCCTTTTGTTCAACACAAGCCTTGAATCTAGCAAATCGAGCTGGAGAAGATTTCACATATTTAAGTGCACTCTGAATTTTTGAAATTGAATCTTTTATCTCTTTCAACCCATCCTTCACAATCAAACTTAATATATGTGCGCAACAATGCATATGAACATATTCTCCCTTTAAGACAAGAAAATTCCATGATAACATCCTTCTTTTGAGGTATTGGACCCCAACATCATTTGCAGTAGCATTATCCACAGTGACAGTAAGGACTCGCTTAAACTCCCAGTTATTCAAACAAGCCTTAACATGTTTAGCAAAGAGCTCCCCTAAATGACCTGTTGTTTGAGAAAAATTCAAAATTTTCTTATGAAGCTTCCAATCTTCATCAATAAAGTGAGTTGTTAAACTCATGTTGTTTAGGTTTTGGATTGAAGTCCATGTGTCTATAGTTAAGCAAACCCTCTCACACTGCTTTGATAGAAAAATTTTCAACTTTGCTTTTTCTCTTCATAGAGTTCCCACATTTCACGCCTCAATGTAGTGCGGGATGGGACCTCAAACCGTGGCTGCAAGGATCGTACAAAGTCACGGAAGTCTTCATCTTCCACAAATCGAAAAAGAAGCTCGGACTTCACAAACATCTTCACCAACTTCATTCGAGATGCATTTTGGTCAAACTTAGAAATAGTTGGTAAACGGCCAACACTAGCCCCTTTTGTAGTTGATGATGACATTTTTTTCCTTTTGAATGCTTCTCTATTAGGATTTTCCTTGCATCTTATCAAATGATTCCTCATCCCACTTGTTCTAGCCAAATATTTAATAAAATCACCACAGTAATTACACTTAGCCTTCTTCTCAGAATAAGGATTTTGTTTGGTAAAATGCCCCCACACATCTGATTCACCTTTACTATGCTCAGTTGATGATGTAGCCATACAAGAAGGTAAAGGATCAATCCTAGGAGTAGCTGGTGTGCAAGTTTCGACGGTTTCTGGCAATGTAAAATCCATCTGATCCGTGTGATAATTGCTGAGGGTTTGGGAACCGCTAAAGCTAGAAGATCCCTTTTAATAATTTCCTCAAAGGCCTTTTCCTTTTAGTTGGTCAGCAGTCAGAATTGCTTGCCATTACCGACATGATCCCCTATCACTACACCAAATTGAGTAGAAAGATAAATTAGTTCAGAAGAAATCAGCAACACATTATTTGTATGAACTTCTACTTTCTCCTTGCACTCAAAAGTGAAAAGATTATTAGCACCATTTTCTTATGTAGAGAGGAACCATGTAGGACTTAAAAGAGACAATTGAAGTGAAAGAAGAAACTTACTTTGAATATTGGCAAGGCTTTTAATCAAAAGGTGAGAATTCATCTTCTCCAACCTGAAGAACAGAAACTGGATTATTTTGTTCTTCTTCACAAGTTGCAGCTTCCTATCAAGATTACATATTTATATCAGTAAGAAAAGAAATGTAATCCAATAAACAATTAATTAGCATTATTAATTATGATTAGCCCCTGTAACTTTAGTAACCCCATTTAACAAAAGAAAATATTTAGATTCAGTAATTTAGATTCATTAATTTAGAGATTTAGTAATTTATAACAACATGTTATTATATGTGTAGAGATTCAGTAATTTAGATTATGATGATATATTTTCCCTTTATTAGGCATATATAACTAGCATTTGAAAAATAAAGAAGAAAATTTACAAATACATAATTATAAAAACCATATATGCTTAATCACTATTAAAATATGAGAGAAGTAAACTAAAAAATATTATCTTAACCAGAAATTTATAAAAAGCTCAGAGAACTACTACTGTCCACCGACAGACAAAAGTAAAATAAAATAAGATACTATCGAGGAACAATGTTCTTCAACTTTACTTCCTACAAGCTTCCTTATTTTTGTCCTTATTTGTAAGATTAAAAAAAGCTCCAAAATGAAAAATAACAAAAGAAAAGACAACCAAACTTTGATGATCGAATATTTGTGACAGTAAATTATTGCTCACCAATGTAAGATGAAGAAATCCACTGCATATGACAGATGTTCCTTTGAATTGGCTATGGCGAGCTGATTTAGTAATGAACCCTACACATCCAATCACATTATTTGAGGTTAAGACACGTGAGTATTTGAAAACAAGTCAATCAAACAGGTAAATCACTTGGCCAAACAACAATAAATTTATATATGTTTGAATTGTTTATAATGAATTATTCATTAGTTCGTTGAGAATTTTATAAGGATGGTTACAAGACAAGACAAACCAATAATAGATGGTAACACCATAATCTTACCAATTTATCACTCCAACCAAGAATTAAAGTATGATTTTGCACAAAAAGGGCCAACCCTCCAAGTAAAATTAGCAACAGCGTTGCCACCAACCTAATTATAATATGTATATGCATGGAAAGACTACGAGATCCTTAACTTCCTATCCAAAAAGTTCTCTAGTGTACAACAAAAATAGATACCACCAAAGGATACAATTATAGAACTTTTCTCTCAACCTTTTGAAGTTCTCTCCCACGTGAACCCAATTAATCAACCACCCAACCTATAAACACAATGTGTAAAGAAACCAAAACTTACCCTTTTGAAGTGACTTCATTTTTTTAACAACCAAAAAGTGTCTGACCTGAGAAACCTGTTTCAAAATAGTGGGTTCAATTTACACAACGAGAAACTTTACCTAAGTGTGTGTTCACTACATCAAAATCCTTCTTTCTAAGTTGTCAATCATGTACAGAAGTGAAAATGTTGAGCCAAGAAAAAGGGACTTTTCATCTACTCTAAAAGTATGCAGTAGGAATAATTAATTAAAGAAGGCACTGTTAACAAGAGATGTGATTAGTGCCATAGCTGATAGATTGAAGATTTGATTCTATCCTCATGTGACAAGAACATATGGAAGGGGCTCAAAATAAGGTCCATCATTGGTGATATTGTTCTGCATTTCCACTGCTTCAGTGTTGCCAGTTATCTTTCTTCCAACTGCTCTAATCCTAGACACAACCCTGTCTACTTCCTTAGCAATCTCTTCTGTCAAATACAAGCACTCAAAAATCCTTGCATAGTCCTTCACAGGCCAATGATCATGGCACAAGAAAGGGTTCTTCCCTACAATCCTAATTACCTCATGGTCATCAAAAGAGCCCTTGCCATGCTCCTTTAATTGTGACAAATCTTTCTCCACCGTCCACCTCCTGCCACTTCCCTTTTCCATTCACATATACATAAAGTGGAATTGCTTATAATCAATCCTTTTAATCACAATCACCCTAACATTAAACTTTCAGATCAAGCTCACATAAAAAACAAGCAAAGGTACAAAATGAGATCATGCATAGTCAAAATGAACGCCTTTTATTTTACCCCAATGAATTTTGGAAAAGAAAAGGACAATATATCCAATGCATAGTATATTGTTTTGTATTTTATGACAATTCATGAGGTCATAGCTTCAAATCAAAATCAAAATTTAAATAATATTATCAACGAGGTTTTTGCATTATGTAGCATATCTATTATAAATGGCTTAAAACCCACCGTAAACTAAGCATTGCCCTCCAATTTTGTGACCAAATCAGAGAAAAAAAAGTGAAAATATGAGTTCAAAAGACACTCTAAAGCTTCCAGTAATCAACTTCACTCACCTGAAACTGGAAGCCAAAAATCGAATTTGTTCACTAGTGGGTCAAATGAATTAATTATATAGAATGGTTGAAGGGAAAAATCGAATTGGAGAAAAAAGAGAAGTGAAATGAAAACCAAAAGCTATAAAGAGATGAAGAGCAACAAGAGATACCTCAAGAAGGACGACGCAACCTTCGACAACAGCACAACCTTCGACGGCTTGGCCAGTTTTGGCCAGTTTGAGGCAGCACAAAGCACTTTTGGAGGCTTGAAAACAGCAAAGTTTTTATATTGCGTAGTGGGTGTCGCACCTCCCTTTTGGACTGATATTAGAGGTGGTTTTACTATTGTTTTGAATGTGATTTCTGCTCGTCTGGACAACAATTCTGAGTGTTGTTTTGCTGCTATCTCATTCACTTTTGACCGTAGGTTAGGGCCACTAATTGAGGTGAATTTCGGTGCTGCTTCATTAGCTGTACAGTGTAGTTTTGCTGTTGTGTTTTGGGACGTGTTAGGATAGCAAGCGTGCTTGTTGTTTGGTTGATGTTTTGCAGTTGTCTCACTTTGTTTCGGGCATAAATTGAGTCTATTTTTGGATTGGTTAGGATGATGTTATGATTGATATACATGATGCATCTTATGCTTATTTCTGGGTCAAATTTCTTGTTAGCATAAGTCATTTTTCTTGAATTCCTTGCTTTGATTGAGTCTCATATCCATCATTTCTCTTTGAGTTTAATTTTTCCTTGGATTCTTGTGTTATGGGACAATGTACCTTGAGCTAAATTGTTAAAAGTATTGCTTGTGGGAGTTTGAATTAATCATCACAGTTTAGCTTGAGTAATTTGTTTCACATTTCCACGAGTAATTCTAAATACATTGTTTAGATTACTTTTGTCTTTTAAAGTGCTTTTCTCGTTGTCAAGATCTTAGTTTGTCACATATTCACTCTCTTTGGTTTGACCATTTCTTGATTTTGGTGTTTTTTAGTTTGTCTTCAAATTTCCTTGGTTTTGTCTTAGAGTTATCCCTTCCTTGGCTTCCGGAGTTGAGCTTAGATCTGTTACATCTTTCACTTTGATGTTGAATTCTGAATGAGTTGATTGGATGTTCTTTGAAGAATTAAACAAGAACTTGGGAGCGAGTGAATACACTTCGAGAGTGAAACACGAGTGTAATTGAGTGTAAACATGTAAGGAGTGGTGATGCTCATTTGATAATTTTATCCACATTACTTGTGCTAACTACTTACTGTATTTTGTGTTAGTTCTTGTATCCTCTCTTTCATTGCAGGAATTTGCAACTTTGAGAACTTCCCAATGTTCCATACACGTTCAACCTTGATAGAGGATATCAACTTCATTGTGTCCATAATTATCAAGTTGAATAGCAAACTTGGGGAACTTAGAAGGGAGCACAAACATGATCGAAGATCATTGCCAAGCGACAAAACAAGTGTTATTAGGTGCACCAAGTGTGAAGGATATGGACACGAAAATTATCAATGTCCTAATTGGAACGGAAAAGTACATGACTCTTCAAGAACTACTAGATTACATTGTATATTTGAAGAGGTGAAGAAGGGTGTTAGGCAAATCTCGAAGTCAGACAAGAGTAACAAGAAAAAAGGGAGCATGAAAAGGCGGAAAGAACACTAAAGGAAATGTGGAAAAAAGCAAGACAAGAGAGAGAAAATGCAGAAAAGGCACTAAAGGAAATGTGGGAAAAAGCAAGACAAGAGAGAGAGAGCTAATAGAGAGAAAAGAGAAGAGCTCAAAGACAGAAAAGAGCAAGAGTTAAGACAGAAAGAGAAGAAAAAGCAAAGAGAAAGAAACGAGACAAAGATGAGAGAAAGAAAACAAAAGAGGAAAGAGCTCAGAGAAGGAAAAGAGAAAGAGCTAAAAGAGAGAAAAGAGAAAGAGTGACGAGAAAAGGAAGAAGAAAAACAAAGAGAGAAACACGAGAAGGAGTCTCTCCTCACGCCCCTGACATGCATGGTTGAGATGAAATCCTTAAAGGGGGATGATAATGCGTTAAATTGTTGTTCCCATTCACATCACAATTTTTCATTTTCATTAGGAACACTTACTAACCCATCTTTTTTTGTCTTAATGCCTAGGGAAGACTTATACATTAAGGAGTAATGGCATAAGCATTGGAGTGAGGAAAAGATGATAGAAAAGGCAACAACAACATGGGCAAAACATGGACTTTATTTGCTTGTGTGTTTTTCCTATCATGAAAATCCTAAGGGATTTCAGGGACACTTTTTTTTCTATTTTGATTACTATGGGTTATTTTCCTTTTTATTTCATTATGAATAGTATAATTGTGTTGAAACTCTTCGAAGTGTTCTGCAGGTTTATCTTTGATCCTGGAGGACAATCTCCAAGCACCTTGATAATAAGAGATTGACCTCTCCCAAGATTCCAAACTCATATTTAGATAGCATTTTATTTCTTTCTTTAGACTATTTTGGTTTTGCATGCTTTTAGCACTTATGTTTGTGTTTGGTTGTAGGTAATAAAGCGCTAAAATTCGAGGTCAAATTTTCTCCAACTCGGAGGCAATGATGGAGGCGTGGTTCGAGACCGTCACAAGGATTTTAGAGCAATTGATGGACTCATGCCATGACCTTCAAAAAGATCTCAGATTAGCTTCAAATCGTAAAATAAGAAATCTTTTTATAATTTTTGTAATGTTTTTTGTTTGGTCTTTATCGTACATTTAATTATGTTAGGCTTTTTGGTGTTTTGGCTCATAGTATATAAGCCTTTGTGAAACACTTTGTATTCAAATTTTAAGTTTTATGAAATAGTGAGTTTTCTCTTAAGTCTCAAGGTTCTCCTTCGAACCATCGATCTTTATCTTTGAATCTCTGATTCAAAGTAGCGGATCTTCCTCACTTATCTTGGAACCTACTCCAAGTGGCGTGCATTCCTCTCATTTCGCAAACCCCCAATTCGACGTCCTCCAATTTTCTCTCATTCGTTCTAAGGTTCATACCCATTTTTGTTCAAGGCAAAATTCACCCCCAAATCTAAGACGACCTTTCATCAGGACACTACGAAGGAGTTGCGCAAGCTGCAATGACGCTTTGACGATTTATCTCTCGAGCATCTTGCTCTATAGCGGCCAGTGAATACTTGGGAGAAAAAATGCTAAGAGTTGGAATTCAAGCTCCTTATTGTCGACGATCAGGTTTTTGCACAGCATGAGCTTAGGTTCCAAAAAGCCATCAATTAGGTGACATACTTTTTTAAGATCCCGATCGACCAAACTTGACATTTTATGTCAAGTTTGACGTGATCGACGGGCAACTCGTGAATGTTTACGATGCCCTTGATCTTGAGACTGCTCAGTAGTCCGCCCCTACTTCTCCCGCTCATGTTGTTGTCGACTTTGAAATGTAGACCTTTAATCTTTGTTGTTCTTAGTTTAGTTTATTTACCTATAAGATATGTAATATTTTGACTAGGTCGATTGAGTCTGATCGGCTTATTTGGTCGATCGTAATCGATCGGTTCTCAAACAGACTCACTATTTTGTTTCTGAATAGAATCGCCTTTCATTTTCATACTTCGCTCATGCTTTTGATATTATCAATTGAATCTGTTTTTTGCCATTATTTATTTGGTTATTTTCTAAAATGGTAATGTCGATCGTTTTATCTGGTATGACTATCTTTAATAAGTTAGCTTTTTATTGTTATCATGCTCGATCGGCTTTGTTGAACGATTTTCGCATAAATGAGTGAAGCGTCTAGACCTTGTTAATAAAGTTGGTTGGATTGCCTTGCCCGATCGTCCTTGCTAGTTCATATATCCATTAGTGCATCATAAAAAGAATTAATTCTCGTATGGGTATATGTTTTTACCGCTTGGGTGTTTGCTACTCGACCAGGGCTTTATGAGAGCTCACCCTTTAATCAAGTAAGCTTTTTTGATCGGACGGGGTCCTGTAGAGACTCGCCCTCTAACCAACCAATGAAGGCAATTGAGTGTGCGCTAGTGAGTGGGAAAAGGTTTGCTTAACAAACTAATTTCATTCCTACATTTGGTCAAATACAACTTAGCTATAATACATTTTCAAGTGTGTGGCATTCTGTGTGTTGGGTATCTCCTTTTCGCTTAGGTACTTCAAATGGTAATCTCCATTGTCCAAATTTTTGAGCACTCAGTATGGACCTTCCCAACTTGGGGCTAGCTTTCCATGTGCTGACTTCTTCGTTGCATCATTGGTCTTTCGCCACACCAGATCTCCTTTGACGAAATGTCGAGGCTTGACCTTGGTATTGTACTGTCGCGCTACCATTCTCTTGTAAGCTTCCGTTCAGACTACCTCTTTCTCGCGTCGCTCGACTTCCAAATTCAGTTCACATATTATTTCTCGAGAGTTAACTTCCAAATTTTGCACCTGGCGACGTAGTGTTGTTTTCCCACTTCGATCGGTAGCATGACATTTTTCCCATAGGTCAAGTTGAAAGGTGACTCCCCGATCGTTCTGTACGGTGTACACCAATAGGCCCATAGGACTTGCGAAGTTCATCAACCCACACTGCTTTAGCCTCGTCGAGCCTTTTCTTCAACTTTGCTATGATTATCTTGTTCATGGCCTCCGCTTGACCGTTCATTTATGAGTGTTCGACAAAGCTAGTTAAGTGGTGGATTCCCACTTATTTGTAAAAGTCGCGTAATTTTTTTGTCAATGAACTGCCTTCTATTGTCAATGATGATGGCGTTGGGTAGGCCGAACCAACATATAATGATGGCGGGCAGTAATGTTGGTCAAGGCTTCAGCTTCGACACACTTGGTGAAGCAATCAACAACAATGAAAATGATTATTTTTTGTGCCCAACCGACAAGAAAAGGTCTCACTATATCCATCCCCCATTAAGATAACGACCACAAAGATCACACGCGATGCAATTCAGTGGGGGGACTTTTGCATCATTGTCGTGCGCCTGACATTTGTCACACATGTGTACTACCAATTCACAATCTTGTTTGATGATTGGCTAGTAGTGCCCCGCTCGAAGGATCTGGGCTTTCATCGCTCGTCGGCCGGCGTGCAAGCTACAGATGCAATTGTGAACTTCATCCATCACGTAAGAGGCCTCATCCTTGAATAGACATTTGAGGAGTGGAGCAGTGATCCTCTTTTGTATAAGTTGTCCCCTATTATGACGAATCAAATTGTATGTCTAGCTTCAATTGGTTTAATGTCTTCCTCATTTTCTTGCTTTTTTACCAAATCACAGACATCCTTTCTCCAGTCTGATGGTTCTTGAACGGCTAGACATTCTCTAACAGAGGGTTTGATCAGGGTTTGTCAAATAATTATTTTTAGTTGGCCTTTTTCTTTTCCCTCGACCAGTTTTGATAATCGATATGGATGGGTATTCTCCGCTCGGGGAATATGTTGTAAGGTGACCTCCTCGAAACCCTTCATCATGTCGGTTACCTTATGGTAGAATTGCAACATGAGGTCGTCTTTAAGTTGGAATTCGCCTCGGACCTGCCTCACACCACCAACTGTGAGTTTGTATGGCATTTCTGTAACGTCCTAGCCGAAAATTACTTATTAAAATAAATAAGAAAATAAATAAAACAACAACCTCATTTATTAATCATCGATTTCCCAAAAATCACGGGAAAATTTAAAACTTAATGTCCAACGCGCCAACACAAATAAAATAAATTGTATCAATACGTATTACAAATAAAATTGTCCATAAAATTATTACAATAAAACCATAGTGCAACATAATAACTAATGATAAAATCCCTGAGAGGTCCCCACTCCGTCTCTATGTATCTGCCTGCTCACCTGCATCAACATTTGCTCCCATGTAACAAGTTACATGATCATCGCCACACACACACAGATAGGGTGAACTCATTTAAATAAAACTACACAATATAATAATAAATATCACATCAACAAATTTAAACCCGGGTTAGTACACTTCCCCTTTTCCTTTTCCTCCTTCACTCCCAACACTTGCCATTAGACGTCTATCATCTCTATACCCTTTAGGTGAGATAAATGATCGATCTTTGCTGTACGAGTGTCTACTCGCCCCTCCGACTACAAGCCACCACCTGATAGTCCACACGTGGAAATAACTTTGCCACAGCATCTCACCGTGACACCAAGTGGAGTTCCCCAAAACAAACCTATGTTTGTAGTTGTTTCCAGACTACTAGATCTCCATCAGAATCCACTAAAGAGGGCAATCATCTGAAATCTCGTCGTACGAGCCACAACCCGCACACCCCACTGGACTTCCTAAACCACCAGGCTACAACCTAAAGTGGTCACGTGTTACCCCAATACAAAATGCACTCATAAATGGGCCCCCAGCCAAAGCATCGCATCATGAACATCCCCTAAAGCGGTGTAGAAAACTTTTCTCGTGCATCATCACTGGACCAAAACCGCCTGGCGCGCATCTCACGTCGCTAGGCGGAATTTAGCTCTAGATCGCCTGGCGCGCATCACACACCGCCAGGCGCCACGCGCTTGCAGCATCATCACTGCACCATCACCGCCTGGCAGACTCCACCATGCCGTCGGGCGCCACTCGCTACCACCGCCTAGCGCACCCGTGATGAAGGATGATCTTGTTTTCTTTTAAGATTATTGAATATGGTGTGAGTTGATTAAGAAAGCTAAGTAAAATTCCCACTGGACATTAAGATAGCAAGCTATCTAGATGTGAAGGTTCCTTTCACAAAGCTCAAGAGAAGAAGATGATGGATTGATTCAAAACAAAAAGGAAATGGAAGGCACATAAACCATAGAAAACCAAGAACAATTAAAGGAAGAAGAAAACATAAAATGGAAAGGAAAGAAATGGTAAAAATGTGAGAAGCATGCCACTACAAGGCTAGGCTAGAAGCCATGGC
>Ga0214543_1007817_pt1 | contig 17994 bp, 18 predicted proteins | sample CNSS2metaG_FD_160094 | JGI IMG/M metagenome (GOLD analysis project Ga0214543, IMG submission 160094) | Root nodule microbial communities from cowpea collected in UCLA plant growth center, Los Angeles, California, USA - CNSS2 | ecosystem: Host-associated > Plants > Roots > Nodule | place: USA... | reverse complement strand
AAAGTACAGTCTCAATCAAATTTTACTATGCCTAATCATGTCTATTCTTTTATCTCCTCACCAAATAAAAAGCTTAATTAATCAAAGTAAAGTCTCAATTAATTGTAGTTAGAGTAAATACCTTTAATCAAAGTAAAGTCTCAATTATTGGTAAAAATTCATTCAATCACATGAAAGTTTCTAAATAAAATCAAAGTAAAGTCTCAATTAAATTTAAAAACCCTTGAACTCATATGATCAACATGCATATAGATTTAAAATCATTACTTTTTACGTGATTCAAAGATAAAAAAAGACATAGATGAATTAAAACCTCAACAATAATAAAAAGAACAAAGAAATTAATTGATCTAACCTCAGAATCCAATTAAGAAATTACAATGGAATCAACCCAAGAAGTTTAGTAATCCATGGAATACAAAATAAAAAGAAGAATAGAGAGAAGAAAAGAGAGAGAAAGGAAACGAAATTAGGCACCCCTAAGGGTTCCAAAACTCCGAAGTCCCGAGCTTGTCCTTTCTCTGCTTCTCCATTGGTCTCTTTATATAGGATTTGGATTGGGCTTTTCGGTTGCTAAAACCTCTCAGATATCTTTTAAAATAGATAAAGATAAATATTCAAAGATATTTGGAGAGATCTAAATTATTTGACAAATATAGTTTGGTTAATAATTTATGATATAATTAAATAAATTAATTATTTAAAGATATCTAATAAATTATTAACAAATAATATTTGCATTAATTTTCTCAATAAGCCATTTTTAATCATGTAGTCCAAATTTGCAAAGACATCCAAAAATATCAATATTTGCAATTAAACCCCTCTCCTTTGACCAGTCTTTGACTGTTTGACTAGATTTGACCAGCTTTGCTGCTCCATTGACCAGATTGACTTGTTGACCAATTTGACTGTGCAATGAGAAGATGACACATGGCAGCCTTCTCCTTCTCTCATATCAGAATTAGGGTTTCCTCTCACACTCTTCTCCCTCCCTTGGCTGCGCGGCTGGCGGTGGTTGCTCCGGCATGGCTGCTCTGACGCGATGGTGTTGCTGCTATGGTGGTCGTGACTACAAAACGCTAGTGGTTGCAGGTGTTGCGTGAGGTGTAGAGATGGCTCGCTGTCACGGTGCAGTCGTGCATCGCAGGTTTCAGTGAAAGTTGCGTATCCACGGCGCGGTGCAGATTTGCAATCACGTTGCTGCTGTTACGTCTTGTTGCGTTTTCCAAAGGTGAGGTCCGTGAATGGCACAGGTGCATAGAGGGTGATGGTTCAGACTCGCGGGAATGATGGTGGAGTTGCGGTGGCTAGTGGAGGAATGAAGGTTGAAGATGGTGTTTACTGCTGCTTTTCATTCACGGCGCAGTGGTGCGGGAGCGCAGTGTTGCAGAGCTGGTGATGGAGGTGCAGTGGTGGCTAGAGAGTTTGCGGCAGCTGCCGGCGAGGGTGGAGGGCGGACAGCGACTGCCATGGTGATGGAAGGAGATGATGAAAATTAGGGTTAGGGTTTCATTTTGGAAGATGGTGACGTGGCAAGATCTGATTGGTTAATTTGGTGAGTGGAGGATTATAACACATGTCAACATGTGGTTGGACAGATTTAAAAGTTGGAGATTGCCACATGGCATGATCTAAGTGAGTTGGGTTTAAGTGGTAAGAGGGGTGTAAATAGACATATTAGGGTTGCAGAACAGGTTTTTGTGGTCCACTTGTAGGAGGAGTGTGTAAGTAATGTATGGGTACAAAAGTGAATTTTTCAGAACTTGCTAATTTCAGCCTTTTAAAGGTGGTTTGTAACTTCAATCAATCTATTTTCCTAGCTTGAATGAGCTTAATCTTAACTTCAGCTGCATCAACAAACATTAAAATATCCAAAAATTATTTATGCAACTAAAAATCACTTTTTAGCACATTTTTATTGCACAAGTTCAAATATCCTAATTATCATAATTATCAATTAAATTACTCTTTAAGCACATAAATTCAATTAAATACCCAGAATTAAACACTGAATGAGGGCAAAAATACGCACTCATGTCCCACCTTACAACATGCCCACCACCCTAAATACCACTCATATCCCACCCTACAACCCTCACAACCTCCCTACTACCCACATCCCTCCTCACAACTTCACCTCCACTTTACCCACCCTCATCCACCATCCCATACCTCCTCACCCGCTCCCATCCCACCAACCCAGGCGTTGTCACCCTTTCACCGACTTCATCGCCAACACCCCATTCCCCATCCAGTGGGAACCCTTCACACTAGAGCGTTACACTGGTGAAACCGACCCCGATGAACACCTCAAAGTCTACATCACCCACGTCGCCCTCTACACTTCCCATGATGTAGTCTTTTGCAAAGCCTTTCCTACCACCCTCAAAGGCCCCGCCCTCGAATGGTTCACCACCCTCCCACCATACTCTATCGACAACTACGACACCCTCTCACACATGTATATCGCTCACTTCGTTAGCAGCCGCCTGCATCAAACTACTACAATATCACTCCTCGGCGTTAGGCAAGAACCTGGCGAGATGCTCTGGGCCTTTATTGATCGATTCAGCAAGGCTGCCCTTCGCACCCCACACCTTAATCAAGAGATGATACTCCAGTGCATGGCCCTCACCCTTCAACCCAGCCCCTTCGCCAACAATGTCTACCTACACCCACCTGCCTCCATGCATGAGTTGAAGCTGTGGGCCACTGATTACGTCCGTATGGAGGAAATGCAAACCCTTCATACAAAATTTTGCAATGATTACGCACCCTCTACCGTCAACCCCACCCCACAACCTCCCTGCCCTGATCCGAGACCTCGAGAACCCTGACAGCCCCGCTTCACCAGATATGCCCCCCTAAATGTTCCCTGATCCCGCCTCCTTGATGAGGCTTTACAGGCCGACCTCATCCCACCACCACACAAGACGACCACTCCCCTCAACGCGGACATGACTAAATACTATCGCTATCACCGAAACCATGGCCATACCACAGAGGACTGTAAAGCACTCCAAGATAAAATTGAAGAACTGGTGCGTGCTGGCCACTTTCGCCGCTTTGTCCACAGAGAAGACCACTCCTCTCGATCCCATCATCCTCCTCGTCCCGACCATCGACGCCTTCCCCGCGACTCTCGCCACGATAAACGCCCAAACCAACCCGTAAACCATGACCCCCAACTGGCTTGCACTAACGTCACCCCTGCCAACCCTCCCCTACGCAGCACTATCAACACCATCTTCGGTGGTTTCGCTAGTGGATGCTCTACCTCATCCGCCAAAAAGAGACACCTCTGCCATATCCAATCCATCAACCACATCACCCATTCTCATCACGGACGCTGCATGCCTCCCATAACCTTCACGGACGATGATTTCCACGGTCTTGATCACCAGCAAGATGACCCTATGGTCATCACCGTTGAAATAGAAAATTACGCAGTTAAGAAATTCTTCGTCGACCAAGGCAGTTCCGTCGACATCCTCTATTGAGCTACGTACCAAAAACTTCAACTCCCAGACACCGCCATAGTCCAATATGATGAACCGATTTATGGCTTTTCTGGGGAACAAGTCTCCAGTCGCGGCTACATTGACCTCCATACCGTCTTCCGCGATGGTGCCCAAACAAAGACAATTCTTATCCGCTTTCTCATCGTCGACGCACCTACATCTTATAATGTCCTCCTCGGCCGCCCTTCGCTCAACACCCTCGACGTTGTCGTCTCCACCCCTTATTTGGCCATGAAGTTTCCCTCCCCATCTGTCGACATCCTCACCATTCATTGCGACCAACGCCTTGCACGCGAATGCTACATGGCCAGCCTACGCCCACAACTCCCCATCCAACAAACCAATCACATTGCGGGGTCACCCGGCTCCGAGATCGCTCTGTGTGGTGACGATCTAGACCTCAGAGTGGGTCGGGATGTTCGCCTCAAACCTATTGAGGAAACCACCCCCTTGGAGCTCCCAAATGGCCGCTTCATCAAAATTGGTACCGGGCTAGAATCTGAACAGCATGACATCATAACACCCACCCTAGTCGGCAACACGAACCTCTTTGCTTAGTCAGCTGCTGACTTACCTGGAGTTGACCCTCAAGTAGCATCCCACAAGTTATCTATTTACAAGGAGGCCCGGTATATCTCCCAAAAAAAATGCAAACTCCGCGAGGAACGACGCCTAGTGGCCAAGGCCGAGGCTGATAAATTACTAAGCACAGGGTTCATCGAAGAATGATAAATTCGTGCTGGTGCAAGATGTTGGCGACACCCAACATCCTGTTTACTTTGTCATCCTGGGCACCCATCAATCAACAATAAATGAATCTCCGTTCAGCCTAGTGTACGGCTCAAACGCAATGATACTTGTTGAAATTGGCGAACTATACGACCCCGACCAAAATCATCAAAACATGAGCACCCACCTCAACCTCCTGCCCGAGTTGAGGGAAAAAGCCCAAATATGTAACTTAGTTGCCAAACAGGGAGCGGGCAGAAAATACAATACGAACCTACACTCGAGATCATTCGCAAAAGGAGACTTAGTATGAAGAAGGGCCAGCAGTGCAAGAAAGAAGGATGGCAAGTTCTCCGCTAATTGGGATGACCCCTACCGAATACGTGAAGACGCTGGAGGAGGAGCATATAGACTTGAGCAGTTATCCGGGGAAGACATACCCAATACATGGAATGTATCCCATATAAAGTTTTACTTTAGTTAAAGACATGCTTTGTACCAAACACTTGTAACCTTGGGTGTACTCTTTTTCCTCCCCTGGTCTTTTTTTCCTAAGGAGGGTTTTGGCCGGGGAGGTTTTAACGAGGCACCCCAGATTTCATGAATTAACAAAGGGTTCTCAACTTCACGACTATTCCTCACTTCGCTTCTCGCACACTTTTAGGTTCCCCACCCTTACCACAAATAAGCGCCTGGGTCGAACACCCTTAATCTTAATTCATTTAAGTTCCTCACCCTTACCACAAGTAAGCGGCCTGGGTCGAACACCCTTAATCTTAATTCGTTTAAGTTCCCCACCCTTATCACAAGTAAGCGGCCTAGGTCGAACACCCTTAATCTTAATTCGTTTAAGTTTCCCACCCTCACCACAAGTAAGCGGCCTAGGTCGAACACCCTTAACTTGATTCTTTTAAGTTCCCCACCCTTACCACAAGTAAGTAGCCTGGGTCGAACACCCTTAACTTGATTCTTTTAAGTTTCCCACCCTTACCACAAGTAAGCGGCCTGGGTCGAACACCCTTAATCTTAATTCGTTTAAGTTCCCCACCCTTACCACAAGTAAACGGCCTGGGCCAAACACCCTTAACTTGATTCTTTTAAGTTCCACACCCTTACCACAAGTAAGCGGCCTGGGTCGAACACCCTTAACTTAATTCGTTTAAGTTCCCCACCTTTACCACAAGTAAGCGGCCTGGGTCGAAAACTCTTAATGTTAATTTGTTTAAGTTCCCCACCCTTACCACAAGTAAGCGGCCTTGTTCGAACACTCTCAATAAATAATCGTGTTCGCAAACATTACATACATCAAACACCCACTCACAAGTATACAAAACCATTAACACACAGGTAATCAGCATCAAACAAACAAGATATAACATACATAAAGCATTCATATTAGCACAAAAGTAAGTAGTGTACAAATTATTACAAACTTAGAATCATTAAGCAAATTGGAAATATTAAAACAACGATTCTAAGTCGTCTCCTGCTCGACACCCTTCGCCACCACTCCATCACCACCCATATCGACATTCTCCGCCCCCGTCCCCCTCGGGACTAGACTCAGCGTCATCCACAAGTACGCCATCAATCACATCCTTATTTACATCAAACCTTGCGTCATTAACATCAACATTCTCATAGAAAAAGGCCGCTTGCCATGTTTTTCCTTTATCTCATCATAGTCGGCCTCAAGATCTATAATCTGGCCCTTCAACTTTTCTTCTTAGTCCAGGCAGCGGACCTTCCATGTAGCCAGCCTCTTCCTTTCCTCTTCCCACTCCTCCTTCTCCTTCTTCCAGGCTTCTTTTTCCTCTGCATGTTGGTCCACCTTCTCCTGAAGTTTGTCAACCTTCGTTCGGCTCCCCTCCTTCAGCTCTCTCTGATACAAAGATCCCACATGTCGGCTCAATATCAACGTCTTACTGTTGAATTCAACCACAGCCTTCACCAAAGCGTTCGATTTCATATTATCAATTGAATCTATCAGCGATTTCGGCATGTTGATCTCGATATCCTTTCGCACAGTCGTCTCTAGAAGCTCAATCAGTCCAGCCTCCGGTCCCTTCCCTCCACTTGATGATCCCGGTCCCATCAAGGCGACCTACACCTTCTTCACGTCTTTTCCTTTGCCAGGTTTGGCTGGCAACTCCGCCTTTCTCTTAGTTCCACCATGCACATGCACGTCTACCAACGATTCCTGTAGGTTGGGAACCTCAGTGCTCCCAACGGCTCTCGCCTTTGCCGCTTTCTCCTTTCGCAAGGCTTGAAAAAGTGTCAAGTTCTTCTTGCCCATCTGTGCCATATGTCCTACAACCACAACACACAAACCATCAGAATGCTTGAACATAAAATAATGCTCAAAATTACAGAAAGATACCTTCAATATATATAATCGGGTGAACCGAATTATACACCCTAACTAAGTCCTTAGTGAGAATCTTATCGCAAAACCGCATCAAGGTATCCACCACCTCCTTCTCGGCCACCGACAAATCCTCCCTCGAAATCACCTTATACCTCCAAGGGTTGCCGGTCCAGAAAAATGGAAACTTAGTATTACCATCAGTTGTATAAAAATGTGACCGACCAGCTTGCTTTACCACCACCTTGAAGAACCCATCTTTGAAGTGTTTAAAGGACTAGGTGAAAGCATCTAGTCTGTTGAAACCAGGCTGACTTATGAGCGACAACCACGTCGTTGGACTTCTCAGCCTCGTAACAAAAAAATACAAAAACGCTCGCGGAGACAACTGCAAATATAATGCCATGCACAGCAACCAGAACGCTTGCAAGTATGCCCAGCTGTTCGGATGCAGCTGAGTAGGAGCAACATTCAACAGCTGCAGCACTCCCATGGTGAACTCATCAAATGGCAACCGGATGTGTAGTTGTGAGAAATGACACATGTACATATAAAAACACTCTTCGACAACTCCTTCTCGACCATGGCAGACACATTCCACAGCGGTTACCCTCTTCGGCACCACTATGTCCCTCCGAGCACCTTTCTAAAAAATTGGCGTACAGTTCAACCACGATTTCAGTAACCGCGACCACCAAAACAGCGACTACTATGTTCACACGTCTGCCGCTACCCATTCATACCCGGCCTTTGCCGGCCAATTGCTTTCTGCCAACTCCTCAGGTGGATCTTCCCTAACCTCAACTACCCTCTCCATGGGGATCCTCTCTGCGTTCCCTATTTCCTCCTTATCACTACTATTGGCTCGACTACTCCCGCTACCTCCAAACCTCTCACTACTCAAACTCGACAAGGAAACTCTATCACTACTACTAGACATACCTGATTCTTTTTAGGATGACGGAGGAGATAAGGAAGATATCGGACAGCTCTAACACACATGAAGTAACTGATCCCAGATTTTTTGCAAATGAAATATATGGGCGCACTACCAGCAACATCTTCATTTATAGACATGAATCTCAAACGTCACAACTCCTTCCCGCCAAGTCACAACTCATTCCAATCGTCACAAGGTACACTAAAAGTCATGAAGCATCAAAATGATGGCGCAAAACCTCTCTAGATTAGACTTCTGACACCCCTTCACCTGCCACAAACCCCTTGACCTGCCACAAATCCCTTCACACTTTTAGCCTTAACATTGTTCATCACACTTAAAGGCTGGGGGACTGGTGTACCTCGCCTAGCCGGCCTCGCTAGCACATCAGCACATATCATCCTTCACCGTCATACTTATATCGGAAAAGGCTAGGGGATTGGTGTACCACACCTGGCTGATCCAACCAAATAATAATAATAAATGATCACCATATCTATATGCAAAATAAATCAGACTAAGGGCTAGGGCTAAGGCCTAGGCCCACCTGTAGCCCAAACTAGGGCCCAACCCATGGAATGGTCAGACATAATTAATAATCTATAAATATGCATGGACCCCACAAATTAAAGGTACACATTCATTACTTCCCTAATCACCAGATTTGACTTTCTGAGAGATTTCGCTGACTTGAGCTTCGGAGTCCCTTCTGCAGGTAACCCCTCCCGGATCCAAGCAGACATAAGCGACATATGTCAACCGGGAAGAGGCCTATTGAGGAGATGGCAGACCATGGGTAAGGTAATACTTGTGCCTAACTCATCTTATTTGTTCTCTGCAGGAACATGTTGTTTTAGTCATTAATCTTAGTAGGAAAAATTGAGAGAAGTCTTCATCTCAACTTATTTTACCATATACTTAAAATTTTTAATTATTTGGATAACTTTATTCTAGGTATCTCGTTCAATAACAATGTTTTTAAGTTATGGAAACTTATTTTTAAGGAAAAGTCAATCGAAGGTAATGAAAGTTAGTAGAAATTGATAATATAACTTATTAAATTTTAGGAGTAATAATGTTGTGATTTTAACATTGTGGTGTAATAGACTGAGTGTGTGATGTTATACTCCCTAGCCATGCCAAAGCACACTCAAGAAGAGTTGGAGTTATTTGTGGAAGTTGGTCACATGCTCTTATCATCATGAGTGATCTATGAGTTCTTAATAGAGTATGTTTATTTTGGGCCTTGTATAATAGGCCAAGTAGTCTAGGTTTCCTTTTTTGCTCCTTGTATCATGGGCCAAGTAGTGCAGGGTTTTGTTTAACATGGGTCAACATAACTCGACTCTCTAAGTTGACCCATATGTGGCACCTTTTTTAGTTGACTTTCAGTCAACATCCACCTATACCACCTTGGGAAGTAAGGTAAGGGGCGTGATTATCTTCTTCCTTTGGAAAATGGTGGCCATGTGTCCCTATCCTAGTGGAGTGTTTTTCCCTTAGTAATGGCCATGTGTCCTTCTTCTAATGGAGAGGATTTTACCATAGTATTAGCCATATGTCCTACTCCTTCTAATGGAAATGATTCAGGAAATGATATTTTTTTCCTTGTTGCCCAAGTTAGCAAAGTTGAGATTTTTAGGGTTTTGCTTCTACGTTTTTGAGACACCTCCAAGGTTAGTTGGTTACAAATAGAGGTACTTACCCCATGTAATAAAAACCACTTTGAGATTAGAATTGAAATGCTTCCAAATTTGTGTGTCATTCTACTTGTCTCTAAAGTGAAGGTTAAAGCATTGCATGTGGTCTCCTCTAGAGTTGACTTAAACACTCTTGAGAGCACCAAACATCACCAGTCCACCATCAAACATCAAAACTGAGAGCAATCACCCAGTTCTCTATAACTTTTGCACCATCTTTGATCACCTTATCTCCATGATCTTGCTTGAGTCACATAACTTGGAGAAGGAGGCTATTGGTGTGTTATGATTATTTTGATCCCTTTACTTGAATCCATATTGATACATATGTTGTGAGTGATCCATATTGATACATATGTTGTGAGTGATGATGAAGAGAGGGTATAATTGGTGAGATGATGAATTTAATTTAGTGACGTAATGGTACTAGTTATTATTAAAAATGTGATGAACATTGTAATAATTGTTAATTTGGGTCATTACACAAGCAAATTTTAAAAATAATATTTTTATAGAAATTGAATAAAAAGTTGGCAAACTTATTCACCTTTAATAAAATTAGTTAAGATTTTTAATCCCTTTTAATAGGAAAAATAGCTCTCATCCAATTTTTACTTACTAATAATCATTTTTTACTTACTAATGGTGTATCAGAACGGACCGAATTTACCCTTTTTATCATCATACTCTTTACTCATATATATGAAATTTAGTATGTTTATTTAATACAAATCAAAGATGACCCCACTTACCTTTAATTAAAAAAAAAAACAATGGCTTCGGCAGGAAAGTGGTATCCAACTTCTTTAGTCGTCTTCAGGGAGACGTAGTGGAGTTGGAAACGTGTGGCATGATTTCTGTGTCTCTTCCAGAAGCCAACCCCACCCAACCCAACAAACATAAGTTATCAAACAATCCAAAAGGAAAAAACTAACATCACATTCTTCTAGATACCCAAATATAAAAATGTCACAAAACTAGGCCTGTCCCTGTCACTATTTTGGTCGTGATCATCGTGTTAATATAACAATCATATCTCTCTTGGAGTTATTGAATTCCCAAAAACCTCTCTCTCACTTCTTCATCCCTCCTCCTATAGCTCAAAGGGTTTTTGAAGCTCAAAGTAAAAATTTTGAGACATGGGTATTGTTATCATCAATAAGAACAAGCCTCATGTGTTGGTCTTGTTAGTAATCTTGATTGCTTCTTCAGTGGCAGAGAAAACTTCTGTTGTGGAAGGAAGGACACTTTCCCTCACACCCCTTCAAGGTAAACAAACAAAAGATTCAGAATTTGGACAATAAATTCATATAAATTGATGTTCAATTTTTTATATTACTTGATGTAAAACTTAAGAGCACTCTTAAATTTCAAACCTCTTGTATCTTGTGGCATGGATGCTAATTTTGTGTGATGAAATTGCAGGGTACTCAAAAAATTTAGCTTCTCTTGGACTTGTTTGCAAGTGCTGTGATGGAGATGGAGGTGCCTGCAGAAGCTCATGGACAGAGTCATGTTCTAACCTGCAATGTTCTCCTTGGAAATCACACCTAATAATCTCATAGATCTTTTCTAGGTTTTCTTTTGCTCTGTTTTAAGAGATATTTATAGGGGGTTTTTAACTCTTCATCTGATTTTATGTGCTCTTCAGTGTAAATTTTGTGAATACATATGTGCTTAAATATGGTATGTATATATTAGAAGGAGTAAGAAGAAGCCTTTGACCACATGGCCACTGTGGTTAATCATTGCATGATTGCTTAATGAGCAAATGGTAGACTTGTTAGAGACTAAAAGGGTACTGAAATTGCGCATCGTGACAAAAGGAACAAGCACAATGGAAAGAGAAAGGATTCTATGATTCTCCTCTTTATTTATTAACTTACAAATATATATACATATAAAAGAAGAGATTACGTTGTAGTTTTATTAAATTTTATATCTTTTATAAGGTTATTTAAGAGTTAACTATCAAATTTTAATTTTATATCCACATAATTGTTTGTACGAATTTTAAAAAAAATTATTAAATTATTTATATTTTGGTATATTTTGAAAAATATATATTATTTTTGCTTTTATCTATATAAATCAGATATTAAACGATTTTAAATAAACACTATTTAATTGAAAAATATTAAACTGATAAATATATTAGTAAAACCTTTTATATATATATATATATATATATATATATATATATATATATATATATATATATATATAAAAAAAAAAATAAAAAAATATAAAAAATATCTCTAAAAGAATTAATATAGTATGGAATATTGTAATTATTTTTCTTTTAATACTTAATTAAATTTATATAACATAAAAATCATCTTCTCTTAGGTAAAAAAAAAAGATTAATACTATAAAAAAAATGGATGTTAGCTGCCACTTTTTTCAATTGCTAAAAGACTTAAATTGGCACAAATATTTTAGCAAATAAAATTGCAATAATAAATATTTGGTACGGAAATCTTAGTTACTGGCTTAGCTACATAATTTCAATTCTATCTTAGTGACTACAATTCTCGTTGTTAATCGGTCATTTAAAACTTGATTACCTTCAAGTATATGGTAGGGGATTAATTTAGCGACTAGAACATGTTGGTAATTTCAGTCGCAAAAACAAAGTAATAGTGATTCCTTTTTTGTCGCTAATAGAATAAAATTTTATTATATTTAAAAATTTCCTATTGCTTATTTCGTCACATATATGACAATATAACAACTTATAATATGATAATATAACTACGTAAGTTTTCAGTCATATCGCATCCATTTTCGTATAGGTAAATAAATTTTGTTTCTAAAAAATTTTAAAAATCGGTTTTTATTTAATCCATCAAATGAAAAATAAAAAATGGGTGAAATGAATTTTTTCTCAAAAAATTTAGTAAAGAATTAAAAAGAAAAAGAAAAATTCCTTTTTTAACAAAAATATACAATGAAAAAAAAATAAATGAATAGAAAAGTAAATAAATAAAAAACAAAAGAAAAAGATAGAAAAATGAAAAAAAAGAGAACCCAATCCATGTTTTAATACCTTAACCTACCAATTTTATTTTTACATTGCATGTTGGGATAATAGACTAAAGTCCCTATTCCTATCCACACCACTGTTTTCCTTTTACTTCCATTTGCAGGATGGGCTAACAGTCCAAGACCATTTTAATACCTACAGCATCCCCATTTTCTTCTTGGGTTTTTCCTTCCAGCACCCCCAATTTTTTTTCCTGGACCTCCAAGTTTGACTGTAAAGATCACTATATCCTTTAAAAAAATAAAAATAAATTATAAACTAAATATCTTCATAACCCGCACCCCCAAGAAAGAAATTCGGTACCCCAGTTTGAAAATTGGTAACATCAGTTTCTGAAAACCGGTAACACCGGTTTCTGAAAGCCGGTAATACCAGATTCTGAAAGCCGGTAACATCAGATTCTGAAAGCCGATAAATATGTATCTTAAATTTATGATTCTCCTATGATGTTTCTTCCAAATTAAATTTTACCCAAATTAGTATGACCTCTAACTATGATTTTAGGAAATTCTTTTATCAAATTGGCATGAACCTTAATTATATTTTTATCCAAATTAGTACAACCTTAAATTATGAAATGTAAAGGTTGTTGTGTTTTCTACTGAAATGGTAAAAATTTATGGATATATCTTGGGTTGCATTACAAATTCTGCCACACATAATGAATTAGTTGGATAACCTTGATTTGAAATAGAAATTAGAATACCTTTGTTGCGTGAATTCAATAATTTAGAAATATTAGAGATTGAAAAGTGCATACATGAATCACTCTATGAAAATGGTTTAAATAAAGAAAATGAAGAATTTTTTATTTAACTAGAAAAATAATTTATATATATAAAAAAATTAAATTTGGCACCCCTAAAAATTTTATTCATGTTTTGCCACAGTTCGTATCTTGAAAATCGATAAAACTGGATTTTGAAAGCCGATAACACCGGATTCTGAAAGCCAGTAACACCAGTTTTTGAAAGTCTGTAGCACCAGTTTTTGAAAGTCGGTAACATCGGATTCTGAAAGCTGATAACTACAAACCAAAAGGATAGCAGTGGAATTATAAAAAAGTTGGGGTGCAAGAAGAAAAAACCTTTCTTCTTAGAGCCCCTTTTACAATAGGCTAACAAGTCTAACATGTTTTCTTTTATCACCTCCTCATTTTTCTCTGTTCACCCTTTCTACATTACTTTTCACTCCCTCCCAAATTCTCTCCGCTGATCCTCTAATTTGGACGTGTGGAGTCTAAGCAACAGTGAAGGAGAAGCTCCCTTTTGTGCTTGAAGAAGAAAGAGGTGGGTGGGATGCATTTGGGTTATCCCTGTTATTAGGCTTTTTCTTATTATACTTTGTGCCACCCCTATATTTATTAACCCCGCACCTCCACTGTGTTTTGTTTTGTTTTAGGGCTAAATTGTATATTACTTTTTGCACCTGCGCTTTCACTACACACATCCCACATTCTTTGTTTTTATTTTTTGATTGACCCGCACTTTTACTTGTTGCACTGTGCCGTTTACTCTTACAACCTCATTCCTCTTATGATTATTTTTGAAAGCTTTTACTTTGTGCATTACCCCTCTTTCTATTTACACCCCTCATTTAATGCATATACTTTTTTTACCATTGTTTTATCTTGTTTTAACATTTCATACCTCCACCCCACTTACTATTTAGCATAACACTTTTTCACACATACACCATTTTTCTAAAAATAATAAATAATATGAAAAGAATAAAATGTTATTTTTGGTATTTCTATGGTCGCTCATGTCACTTGACACCTTTTTCTCAAATAATTCAAAAAATACCATAATAAATATAAAAAGGTAAAAAAAATAAATAAATCAACACTGAACAATTATTTTTGTAAAAAATACGTAAATCTCAATTTTTTGTTGTCAATAGAAATACTAAGGAGGGAGTTTAATCATTTCCAGACACAATTAAGAAAAAAATGTTTATTTTGTAAAGTGTTTTATTCTAATTTATGGAAAAATAAAAATAAATTAAAATACATATTTGATTTTTCATATTTAATTAAAGGTATGGTTCTATGATGAACATTATAGGATATCAATGTATGTATTGAAATGGTTGAAATGTCAAGAAAAGGAGTTTGAATTGGCTAGTTAAAAAACATGTTAAATTTTAAAGGTCTAAAACAATTTTCAATTGAATCAAATGAACCACAAAGTATGTATGCAAACACTCATTGACTAGATACTTTCAATCGATCAAAAATATAGATAACCGATTGACTTCATTAAACAGATATAGTACTGATGAGTCATTATTTTCTTCCATTCCACTAGCCTTTGTGTACCCATTAGACAGTTGTTCAATGCTTAATTGTTCATCTTTAGAGTGTTTTTCATCTGTTGGGCTTTATTGGGCCACTGTTATGTATTTGGACTAATTTCACATTACTTGGCCTAATTTTTGTTTTTAATTATTTTTAGGTATTTGGGTGAAGCAATTTTGGAGCTTGGACATCAATATTCAGTTGAAAAGAGTCGCCACGTCATTTCCACATCATTTCCATGTCATTTCCACGTCAGCAGAGTGAATGGGCCAACATTAGAGTCCTAGAAGTGATTTTCTGTAATTCTGAGTGGCAGAGTGGCAATTTTGTAAATAGGAGTGGCAGAGTGGATGTGACCACGAGAATTAGGTCTCCTTCCATGCACCCAGCCGCAACTTCATCTTCTACATTCTCTCCAACCACCATTTTCGTTCTCCAAGCTTCCATGGAGGTGCCCATTGCGGTTTTTCACGTTTTTGGCTAGTTTTTATCGTTTTTATGCACATTTGACAGCACCCATTGAGGGTTTTACGTTTTGAATTCGTTTTCTATCTTGGGCAGCTCGTTTTGAGGGTTTCATAGACTTGGAACAACACCCATTAATGGGGTTTTCGTGTTTATATATCACCGCACCGTTTTACATTCCATTGAACCTTTGAAATCTCTCTTTTTGCTCTTAATTTGCGTTTATAGGTTAGGGTTTTTGAGTTTGATGTTCTGTTTCAGATTCAAAGTGGTTGATTGTTCCATTTTCCATGTCTAGCTAAGTTTTTCGTATTGGTTCCTTGAAGAAACTGAATTGAAACCATGAGGTTGATGTTTTGTAGTGCACTCCAATTCCTATTTTCTCTTCATCCTATTCAATTTCGTAGCTTTGACTGAAATGGAATTTGTGATGCTTAATCATGGGTCCATGTTTTCCACAATTTCAGAACCCTTGTAATGCTTAGTGAGTTCGGGTTTTGGCCACATTTGCTTAATCTTTGTGTGTGTGAAATTGAAAGAAGGATGTGTGCTATGCTTAATAGCAAAATGAAGCTGTGTTAATTTTCGCATAGTTGATTAATTCAGATTTCATGAGAGTAAATTGGATAAGATAATTGATTTAACAACCTGTGATTGGTGGATCTTTAGTGGAATTAAGGAATCAATACATTTTGAATTCTGTGTTTAATTAAGTTTCGTTGTTTCTATTAGAATTTAGCAATTTTGTGTGAATCTGCCAACCCCCCTTGTGTTAATGTTGTGTTCATTTGGAAATTGAAGCTTTGAATGAAAATATTGGTCGTTGGGAGACGACTTGGTTCACTTTTATATACTACATTTTATCTGTTTTAATTTGGTGGGGTACGACCTTTATCAAATTTGGCATTGTTGCCAAGGACCAATCGTTTTGTTCAAAGTAAAATTTTCAGTGTGTTTGTGTTCCGTGTTTTGGTGTGTGTGTAGTTCAAGTGTGGTTGAGTTGGTATATGTTGATTGTGGTAGTGTTTCTGTCTGTTTTCGTGTAGTATGCGTGTTATCTGTGTAGTGTAGTGAATAGTGTCGCGGCGCGCATGAATAGTGTCATTTCTAGTGTAGTGAATAGTGTCCGAATCTGGCATTTAACTTTTGGATTTTTGTTCTGGTAGTTAGGGTGCTTGTTTTGACTTGAAAATTCTCGCCCCCCCCCCACTTCTAAGACATTGAACTTGATGGGAAAAATAGCTGGAGTAGTTGGTTTGGTCTAAGTTGAGAGATTCAAAAAAAATTTGGACTAAGTTTTAGTCAAACTTCAGAGGACCATAACTTTTGCTCGGTTATCAGAATCACTGTTATTTTATATGCATTTGGGGTGAAATTTATTTTCCTACATTGTTGAAACTCGCTTTGCCGGTTTGCAAACTCAGATTCTCCTGAAAAATGCCATTTTCTACATTTCAACAATGTTTTTTTTGTGATTTTTCTTCATTTTTTCCACTTTTGAAAAAAAATGTAAAAATACTTGTACTTTGAGTTTTGATCTGATTTTTTTTTTTTTGTTTTGTTTGAGCACTCAAAGGACAATCCTAACAATTTTCAAGTCATTTGGAGTTCGTTTGAGTATACTTGTAGTTTTACTTTATGTTATGCCAATATCACTAAAATTAATGTATTTTGGTGCATGACTAGGGGAAACCCAAGTGAATTACGACCATTTGACCCTGATATTGATAGGACATTCCACAGAGGACGTAGGCATCTTAGGAGTCCATCTTTGCATGCTGAATATTCAGTGACTTTTCCTGACTCTTCTGATTCTTATCACACTCCTGATACTCCTCATTCCTTGCATTCTGAGCATACTGTTTATTCTGAGCATTTTGATTTTCATACTAATAACATGGCTCAACCTCCTCCACCTCATGAGAGGACCATGAGTGAGCTCACTACACCAGAGTTCACTTATGATAGTTTATGCATTCAATACCCTGAGGAGGAAGTTCCTTATGTGTTAAAAATTGGTTTAATACATTTGTTGTCAAAGTTTCATGGCCTTGCAGGTGAGGACCCGTAAAAACACTTGAAGCAGTTTCATGTCGTGTGTACTACCTTGCACCCAGGTTCATCACGAGCTGGGATGACCTGAAGAGATTGTTCCTTGCCAAGTTCTTCCCTGCTTCAAGGACAACAACCATAAGGAAGGAAATTTCTGGCATCAAGCAACAATCTGGGGAGACCCTCTATGAGTATTGGGAGAGGTTCAAGAATCTCTGTTCAAGCTGCCCACACCATCAGATCTCTGAACATCTCCTTCTACAATATTTTTATGAAGGCCTGTACCACATGGATAGAAACATGATTGATGTTGCAAGTGGTGGTGCTCTTGGTAACATTACCCCAGCTGCAACTAGACAACTGATATCGCTATCGTTAGGCGATCAAATTACCACTACTTTAGCAACTTCAGTATTGCCAGTTTGTAGTGAAGAAAATAGTTAGGGTTAAGATAACCCTGAGTCGTCTCACAACGAATACGGAATTGATCTCAAATATTTGATTCTCAAAAATGCAATTTAAAACTAGCAACTATAAAAATAGGGGGGGTTTTGATATGCAAAGAAAATGACACGGAAGATTGTAAACACAGTAATAGTAAATAGGTCAATTCCACTACTTTTTCTAAATAAGATTCTTCATTAGTTATCTAGAGATTATTGTTAAATTAATTATTGTTGTTGATTTACAAATAAATCAATGTAAAGACTCAATTCATTTGTTGGCATCCTCACTTTTAATCAAAGAACAATCTCAATTAAAAGTGAGAATTGTTTAGATTGTCCATAGTAAATTTAATCAAAGTACAGTCTCAATTAATTTTACTATGCCTAATCATGTCTATTCCTTTGTTTCTTTACCAAATAGAAAACTT
>Ga0214543_1007816_pt1 | contig 17996 bp, 8 predicted proteins | sample CNSS2metaG_FD_160094 | JGI IMG/M metagenome (GOLD analysis project Ga0214543, IMG submission 160094) | Root nodule microbial communities from cowpea collected in UCLA plant growth center, Los Angeles, California, USA - CNSS2 | ecosystem: Host-associated > Plants > Roots > Nodule | place: USA... | reverse complement strand
GTTAAGAGAAAAATTAAAAAATATTAATTATTATATTTTTTTTTATATATATATATATATATATATATATATATATATATATATATATATTAAAATAATAATATTTAGGGATAGTATGTAATAATTATAAAGATGGGTTTAGGGTCATCCCACACAATAGTATAGGATAAGTAAGTTAAAGAAATAAAATGAGATTAGAGACATCCTACACAATAAAATAGCATAAAATATGTAAAAAAAAAAAATGCAAAATGGTATATGACTCCTCCCCTTACCTTAGTAGTTGTAGGAAATTTACTCTATTATTTGATTGTGTCTCTTTGTCTTTATCCTTTTTTTTTTTACTCTTTCTCTCTCACATAATACCTCACATATATTGTCCCTCTATTCTTCTTTTTTTACAACTTCACCAGCCCTTATACAGAGGCGTTGATGTGGAATAAAATTTCTCTTCATTTAATGACATTTCAAACACGTTTCATAATAGTATTTGACTTAACATTAAAGTAAAAATGTGTCAAATAGTATAAACAACTAAAATACAATCTTGAAATGGGTACGAAACACCAAATAAACCTAAAAAATTTTATTAAAATGACTAAATTCACGTATTTTGAAAGAGAAGTACTAAATTGGTTCAAAGTTTCAAAATTGACTAATTTAAAAATTCACTGAAAATTAAGGGACCAAAAACATATTTAATCCTTATTATTATTATTATTATATGTTAGGATGGAGGGGATTGGGTGTTTAATAATAGTCAGCTCAATCCTCTAGAAGATAAAATGGAGATATCCATCTCCAAACAAAATATAAAATATTTACTGTAGTATTTCTGTAAATAGTCAAAAAAAGTACAATCATATTTTATCCTAATTACTTATGCCATATAGATTATTAATTACATAACGCAGCACACTTGTCATGGTTACATAGTATCCCATATAATTAACAAACACTTATGCTCAAATTAAACCAAAGTCAATCCACTTAATAATATGTGGTCGCAATTATCTTCGAAAATAAGACGCAATCTCAAACATTTTTTTACAAAAAATATGCGCCATCGAAGCTTGGAATCAACAAAGCCATTCCTTTACCACTGCAAATCTCATCTTTATAAGTATCATCAATACTATCTTCTACGAGGAACGGCTCAGACCAAAAATCACCACTGAATTCTTTGTACGATACTAATGGAGGAACACCATCTTCTTCATCATTAAGCGAATAGTTTTCTCCTTCTGGTGTTTCTGCGGAAATGGCCATTGAACTTTCTAAAATATGAGGGAAGATATCACCACTATTTCCTCCTAGTTTTTCAGAATTTTCATATTCACGACTCTCCTTTAAATTTCCTTCAAAACTGTTGTTATCGCATGCCCTGGACTTCAACTCAGATGCTGTGATTTCATTCATCTTCAAGCTCTTCTTCAGATGGCTATGCCAATAGTTCTTTACCTCGTTGTCTGTTCTTCCAGGAAGTTTTTCAGCAATCAAGGACCATCTATGAAGTCAACACCATATATCAAAATTCTATTAATAACTCTATATATCAGGTTTAGATTAGGGTTGAGTTGAGTTTTAACTTTTAACACACACATATATATACCTATTTCCAAATTGTTGGTGTAATCTGATGATTATTTCTTCTTCCTCTCGGGTGTAGTTCCCGTGTTTTAGATTTGGTCTCAAGTAATTCAACCATCGAAGTCTGCAACTTTTCCCACACCTTGCTAAACCTGCAACAAAAATATACAAAAGCAACGTTGAAACCTCATCACAATGTTTACCATTATAAGCATTGATCATGATCATGATCTTAGAGAATAATAATACCTGCAAACTTGGGGAGTTGACGCCAATTAGAGTGACCATATCTGTGAACATAAGCTCTTAATTTATCATCTTCTTCTTTGCTCCATGCACCTTTCTTCATTCCATTTTTGTCATAGAAAGGAGTTCTTACCATCTCTTAAGTAAAGATTTCTCCAAATCCCAGAAAACTTATGAAGCACAGTCTTCAGACTTTCTTTGGGGAATATATATAAACTAAAACGCGTTTCATCTATAGATTAATAGTTCCCTAAATTAAACAACCCTAAAATAGATTAAAAAATGGACCAAAACCCAATCTAGGTCCACGCATTAATTTACTAGTTGTTTACCATCATTTTTTTTTTTTGCTCTCCATTTCCTGATGTCACTGAATTATAATGTTAAAATATAGATGTGAATGCAGTATTTGATTTTATTGTTGGATAATCATGTGTTGTGTGTAAGTAATACCACTTCATGATATTGTTTTATGTGAATTTCAGAGTCTTTGCATAAATAATTAATTTTTATTAGATTGAACACGGATCATAAACTAATTCTTGTCACTTGACTGTGATTAAAATAAAATAAAAAATAGACTCTGAGAGAAAGAAAGAGTATATATTATTATATATATATATTTTATCAATGGATTTTTATTGATGACTTGGAATTTCGGTTAAGCAAATCTTCTCAGTTTAAACACATTGAAAATGGAAACCTGTGCTGCGTAATTAAATGTCAACCTTTTCACACAATCTTAATCTAATTAACTTATTCTAGAAATTAATCAAATAGAATAAAATACTATTAAGAATTTATGAAGGAACAGTTTTACTAATGCAAAGTCCTTGATATCCGAGATCCAAGTTCAGAAATGAAAAATGAAAAGGAAGGAACTAAAAGAAAGAAAAGATGTGAAAACAAAAGTCAAAAGTTGATGAATAAACAAAAAAAAAAAAAAAAAAGGAATGCATAAACATTTTACTGCGTGCAAAGACTTTCGGTAGAATTTTTGACTGAACATTCGGCATCTTTGAAATGTTTGCATTGGATGTATCTGAATGAAGGATTTGGACTTAAAAGTTGTTTTTCTTGGAAACTCTGCATTGGATTTATCCAAGTGACTTTGATGAAAACAAGATTAGCAGTAGCTTATGACTGTAATTAAAACTTTTAATTTCACACAATTACATATGACGAAGACTCTCATATTTGAATATTTTAATATATTGTTCTTAGTTCTTAAATTCAAATCGTTCTCATGTGCAACCCAATTGGTTTAAGGGCCAAATGAATCGGGTTGGTATTGATCGATGGATTAAAATTCATGATCCGACCTATCTATTTTCTCACAAGTTCAAACTCGTCGGAGTTTGAGTCGTTCTTCTAATCTTATTTCTTTCTACACTAAGAAAGATTCATTTGACGATTGGATCATACTGTTCAATTTATAGAATCATATATACCGAGTCTGGACATAAAAACACTACATGCAACCAAGAGAAGTCACATACACTCACATGTTAGATTGAAGCTTAAAGGAAGGAAAAATTGACTAACCCAAATAAAAAAATTGATCGAAATTTTGTAGTACTTGACAAGAGAAACACTTTCAGGGTCTTTGATTCTTAAAAAGATAAAAGGTGATCAAGCAATCTAAGAAAAAGGTCATAGAAAATTAGGGAAAGAGTTTTAAAAGTGGTTACTGTCTTGAAAAAATGAGAACTCATACTTTTTTTATTTATAATATTTTCCTAACTTCAATTTCTTGTTTTTTTCAGTATTCGTTCTTCAACTTTCATATTGCTCTTAAACTAATTTCCTGAATTCATCATCTAATATTTATTTTTAAGGTGTTGATGGCTCACATAAAAGAACGTCTTAAAATATATGTTAGTAATAAAATGTAGAAATTATACAGAAGTCAAAATCGAAATAGGTATTTACTATTTTTTTTTTTTTGTTGAATAAAAGTGTAGGTAGGTAAAAAGGAGAACTTACCATATATAGATATATGTCATGACAGTTTCTTTCTGCACTTCCACATAAAATTATTTTCTCATTTTGTCCTATATAGATTATGTAATATGAAAATAAATAAAAAAATTGAAATTGTGTTTGTTGAAACTTGTTAGGTTGTATAATTTGGATGTTAAAAATGATACTTGGTTATACAAATAACGGAATTTGGAAAATTATCTTTTTGAATTACATAAAATGTTCTGACTTTTGAATTATATAATAAATAATCGAAAATAATTTTTAAATTATATAATTTAAAAATCATTTCATTTTTTAGAGCTGCCAAAACGAATAATTTGACTCGACCCGACTCAACCCACCACAGGTTGATGATTTAGTAAGCCAACTCAACCCGACTCATTTTTTAGCGAGTCAAAAAAAATTCGAACCCAGCCCGGCCTACCACGAGTTAGCGGGTTAAACGAGTTGGCTCACGGGTTCATATAATTAAAAAAATACATTTTTTTATTTTTTTTCAGTCAAAACTAAATTATAATTCTAATTAAAATCTAAATAAACTTTAATACAATCCTAATACAAACCAAAATAAAAAAAATACAAATTATTTATGTGTTGGTTAAAAAAACAATCTAACATGACTCAAATGTAAAACCCAACTTAATAAAAAACACTTGTGTGACCATTTTATCTGCGGGTTTGTGGGCCAACCCGGCTCACCACGGGTTCAACCCGGGTGAACTGGGTTCTAGATGAGCCGGGTCAAAAATCAAGCCGTATTGAAATTTATAAAAAAATTTCAACCCAACCCGGTCCGAACCCGTGGTGAGCTGAGTTGGCTCACAAATTCCAACCCATTTTGACATCTCTAATTTTTTGATTATATAATCTAAAATTTAATTTTTACTTTTAGATTTTACAATTCGGAAGTTTTCTTATAAAAATTTCCTTTTTAGATTGTATAACATGGAAGTGAAAAAAATTACTTATTAATTCAGGATAAAATGGGAAATTTCTTTTATATAAGAATACAGGAAGAAAGTTATGGAGGTGGAGAAGGAAAGTATCAATATGCAGGACGTGGCTATGAATTGGGCGCGTAGCTCACCTGCTGGACCCTTTATTTGGCCCAAATAATTATAGCATTTTTCTAATAGTTATTAACGTCATTTATGATCTTAAAACCTAAATAACTAATTCCAATAATGTTCTTCACCCAGAAATAAGTTTTAATATAAAAATAAATAAATTATTGCCAGAATAGAAGAATTAACTAATTACGCAGCGTATTATTTGTGTTAAAATCAAATTTTTCCATTAACATTTATAATTTTAATAGACAAAACCCAAATAAAAGTATAACATAAGTACTTGTATCAGCATTTTGAAATGCATACAAATCACTTATAATACTTTTTGTAATTTTACCTTAACCCAAAGCAAAAATTGTTGGTGTTGTTTCCCTGTTAGACCTGATTGATTCTTCTTTCACACTTTCTAGATCTTAAAGTTGATAATATGATCTAAAGTTATACTTTTAGATAATTTAATTATTTTGCTACTATTTAAAAAATATTATATAAAAATAATTTTAGAAAAATATAATATGAGATGTACATATTTGTCTTCGTCATATCTCCATCCCATTTAAATTATAAAAATATTCACAATTAATTAAATATATATATATATATATATATATATATATATATATATATATATATATATATATTACTGCACACTTTATATTTTTTATTTCTTCTAATTGTTTGATTTGTCATAATTCATGAAATTTATTCGCATGTCCAATGTATTTTTCATCTTATCACAACATTTATGCAATTATATTCAAATGATGTATGTCAATTGAATATTTTTTATATCTCACATTTGAATATTTTTATTTTTTAATATTTTTATTTATTATATATTTTTCTTTTAAATGAGAATGTTTAACACTTTCAATTTTAGTGTCTAAAAGTATAAAACTTTCATTTACTAGGTAATATAAAAAATTTATCTTCTTTACTATTTTATTATTAGTTTTTGTTTCATTTGAATAATTCTTTTGTTTGCTAAAATAATTTTTGTTATTTCTCAACTACTGACTATGTTGATATTTGAAAACTCTAAGGCATTTTTTTATCTTATCATATCCTTAATTATATATATTTTTTTTCTTTATGCGATTTTATTCAATAGTTTGTTTCTAAGGTAGACATTTAATAATTTTTAGTATTTTTATTTGTTTTTTATTTTTATCATGTAGAATACTATTTTGATATATTTTATATAATTATTTTTTATTTTCTAACTCATTATTAATCTTACTGTAAAATAACTGTATAAATAAATTTTATTAATACTATAATATAAAAATTTAATGTAATTGCCATTAAATTTTTTTTATCACTATCCAAAATATATTGAAGTTCAAAAGATACATGATCTATGTTAAAATTTTATTATTACTAGTTTAATATTTGTTTTTTTTGCATGATTTTGATCAATTGATGTATTATAACTTTTATTAGAGTATAAATAAGATATTCATTAGAACTTAAAAAATTGAACTAAATAGACATTTAAAATAGATTTTTTTTTTGAATATTTATTTTCCTTTTATATTTTTGTAAAAATATTTTTAAATTTCATCAACTAGTTTCCATTAATGTTTGCAAATTTAATAAATATTTTGGTTCTCATAAAATTTTATTTGGTATTCTAATTTGAAACGTATACAATTATAATTTCTTTCTAAATATTTGATATTGAAGAAACAATCATCCTCTTAATATTGAATATTTGATAATTTATGTGTTCATTTACCATAATTTTTTTATTATTTTATAAAAATTAATCAATTAATATTGAAATAGTAAGACAATGGATACGGGTATGAGTACGAGAATATACCCGTTACTCGATGGGCATGAGGATGAGTCAAAAATTTGATACCCGTTAGGTTTAGGTATGAGGATGGAGATGTATTTTCTTTATAGGGATGAGTATGGGATAGCAAAACTCGTTCCGTCCCACCCTGTTGTCATCCCTAGTCAAAAACATAGTTTCATGACTAACTAACAAAGATGTTTCATAACCGACTAAACATGGTCTCATAAAGTATATGGATGAAATAGACTTGTATTTAGTTTAGGGAGTAAACACAATTTTTTTAATATAAGGAAAAAAGACATATTTAACTCTATGATTCTAATATCATTGAATATTCTATTATAATTTATTATTGTTATTATTATTATTATTATTATTATTATTATTATTATTATTTTTAGTACTAATTTATCTTTCTTCTATTATTTTATTTATATCATGCATTAGTTATATTTATTTATTTATATTTACATTCAATTATGATTGGTATACTGTATGGGCGAGTTAGTCAAGTCGAGAGTGGCAGGCTGCTCAACTCAACAAGAACCGATCACGAAGGGTACTTCTAAGAAGGTTTCTAGAGATTCTATCGACTTGTTGGTTATAACACACCTTTAACTGATTATGGGAAATTATGTGCCTATTACCACATATTCAATTTTTTAGTCATTGTCATCTTACTGAGAATTACAATTGGGACTCCACAACCTGCCATCAGGGAACACACTCGGCTTAGGACATGCTAACCTTTGTACCATTCCTATAAATAAGTGAGCTCGCTCGCACCGTGTAGTTCCTTCAAGGAGACGTCAATTGGACTGTGCACAAGATTCCAATCTTTGTCCTTTATACAAATTATGTGTCGTCTATCGGTCGACCGAACAGTACACCTAAAAGTCAGTTAATCATTTAATTAAAATAAATAGGTAAGTAATCAGGATTAAGGAGGATTGAGCCGTTTAGGCCGACCCTGATCACGGGCCCATGAGCAAAACTATAATAAATATAGGTCAAATGTATGGTTGTTGAGAATTTTATCTTGCATTAATTATAACAACTTATTACTTTAATTGATAGATCATATGCTAACTTTAGCATCGTACCTTTAAGAAGTACCCCCCGATCGGTTGACAAACATGAACATCAGACAAAGAGCAAGACAAGAGACTAGAAAGACTTAAAAATTGTTTAAGTCGACATTCGACTCGACACCCGAAACATTTTTGCATCCATCGTGAGACTGAGCTATCATTTTTCTCAAAAACCTACATGGTGACTACACACACCAAAGATCTTGGATACTCCACTACTCGTTCATTGAAGGGTTTGACACTCGAGAAGTATGATTTATTGTGTTATTTTATGGATCATGGTAAAATTTATTTATCTCAAATAAATATTACAAAACTAATTCAAATAATTTTCATATATTGAAAAACACATAAAAATTCAAAGACTTTATTTTGTAAAATAGTTTATAAGCCTATTAAAATTTGTGAAGTAATTTTGCATAAAAGAAATATTAGGAGGTGAATTTAAATTTAATTCACCGTTACAAAATTGGATTTTAAAAAAAAAATTATTCTCCTTTATATTATGTAAGATATTTGTAAGTTGTCCAATAATAAATAATATAAATTTTAATATTATATTAAAAGATAAATTTATAATTAATTTATCTTTACAAAACTACTTATAAAATAATTAAAAAATTATCTTATTTATATACTATAAATTATTCTAATTAATAATTAGGGTTAAATATATTTTTTGTCCCTTATCTATAGGAAAAATTAAAATTAGTATATCTTGGAAACTTTGATCCTATAGTCTTTCAATTTTAGGAATTGTGCTTATTTAATCATTTGAATCAATATTTATTAAATTTATTTAACATTTAACACGTATTTTCATGAAATTTATTTGAAATATTAAATAAATTTAATAAAATTTAGTTTAAAAAATTAAATTCAGACGATTTTAAAGTTAATAGACTAAATTGAATCAAAAATTTTGAAAGGGACTGATTCTAATTTTTATTGAAAATTAAAAAAAAAATATATATATATATATTTAACCCTAATTAATTTATGAGCAAAATCCAGAAAAGGAAAAAAAAAAACAAAAAAATTAGTAACGACATCGTAAAAAGAAAAAGAAGAAAAACCAAAACTGACTTAAGTAGGGTATTGTTTTGGCGTACCAGGAATAGTGGTTTTCTGTTCTTACTGTGACCAGCTGACTTGAAATCTTTAAATTCGACGAAAACGTGTTTCATCTCCAAATTCTTAGACTCGTGTTCAAAAAGAGAAACATCATTGTCAAACATTATTAATTTGTTGTTACTGTTTTGAAAGAATTGCTCCTTCCGAGAAGGAGAAGGACAAAGATAGAAAGACTTGGAATTCCAAGTCACAGTCAAGCTGCTCCGTGCTCCATGTCACACCACTTTAATTCACCTTTTCTTTCTCGCTTTCCCTCATTATTCAAATCTACTACTCATTAAATACTTTTATTGCATTCCCATTATTCAAGTCTACTACTCATTAAATGCTTTTATTGCATAAATAAATTATTAGGAAACGTCTTATTCATACAGTTTTTAGACTCAAATATATCTCATTTCGTGTTCTACAAAATTTTATACCATTCCTCTACTTCATTCTCTAATAATTTTTCAGTATAACTTTACGATATTGAAAGTTTAGTTTTGGTTAGAAAATACTATACTAACAAATATTAATAAATTATTAGTAACTAAAGCATAATACGTCAACATTTATCACATTTTAATAAATTTTGAAATTTTCATTTAATTAAACTGTAAATTTAATTAAACATGAAAAGGAAAAAGAGTCATCTGTTTTCATATACGAATTCATGAAAAGTAAGAGAAAGAAGATGACAAAAAAATATTTTATACCGTTTTAAAAAAATTATATGCATAAATGGGAAAATGGACACTTTTAAAGAATCAGAACAGACCATATATATCAATTATTTCAAAATTGAGATCTTTATTTCAAAATTGAGATGTTTTTTAAAATTTTAAAATTGTCACTTATTTTAATTATTTTATTTTATACTGATATCTAGGTGTTGATTGTTTCAAAATTGAGACATATACAGGTTAAATGCTTCCGTTTTTTTAAAATTGAAACCTATAATAAAATTTTAAAAATTGTACTATTTTTGTTAATTAATTTACTTAAAGTAGATGTTTAGGCCTTAATTATTAAAGAAACCAACTTAGGCCAAAGGTTAGAAGCGGACCTATGAAGGGATATAGGAGGTCATGGTCGTCCAAAATTTTTATATCTACATAATTTAATTAATATATAATTTAAATGTATATTTAAAAATTAATATTTTTAATATTTTAAAATTTTAAAATTTTTTATATATCTATATTTAATATATTTTTATTCTTTTTTCTTTGTTTTTCACATTTTCAATTTTACCTTTTTAATATTTTTAAAAATAAAACTAATTATTTTATTAACATTATCTTTCAAGTGATCACTTATTTAATTTAATCATTTTTCTATTTAACTATTTTTATTTGAAACTTAACTATTATAAATGAAAAATAATTATAGTAAAATTATAAAAACTATTTGTATTTATTTTATAATTATAATTATAACAATAATTATAATTTTATTATTTTTTATTATCTTAAAAAAAGTAAATACAATGTTTTTACCAGTTTATATAAATATTTTGAAATTAATCTTTTAATTTTTATTTTCGTTCAAAAATGTGAAGTTAGTCCTCCAATTTTTTTAGTTCCAATTTATTCTCGATTTTTGAAAAAATGATGCAATTTGGTTATTTTTCATTAAATTTTTTGAATCAAATTAAGATTTTTTAATCAAAATTGAAGTTGTGAATAAAGATGATTTGCTTTGTTTGTGTAACTGACCTAATCTTAGAGTCAGTCGTGATAACAAATTGCATCAATTTTTAAAAAAATTGAACCAAATTGAGGCTAAAAAAAATAGAAAACCAACTTGACATTTTTTAACAAAAAATGGAACAAAAGAGTAATTCAACCAAAATTTTGGCACCCCCGAAATATTGGTCGAAGATCCGTCACTGCCTAAGGCTTTTTAATAATTGAGTCCTATAACCTTGGGTTAAATTTTGCAAAAAAATGCAGAGTCTTCATTTCTTATTTTTCTTTGTAAAATTTGTTGTTGTTGTGCATTTTTCTTTGTCTTCATTGCTTCTTCTCCCAACTACTTTGTGATTCTTCTTCTTTTTCTTATTGATTTCTTCTTCTTCTTCTTCTTCTTTTCTGCGTCGTTCTCCATCATTCTTCCTACCCTTTATTCTCTGTCACGTAAGTGAAGAACTTCAATATATTACCACTCAACGTCTGGTGAGTGTTTTGTTTTGAATTTTCTTGCATTTTTTTATAGAGTTCATATCTTTCTTGAGTTCTTGTTTTGTAAAGTTTGAACTTTTTTTCAGCGATTGTTGTTAAGGTACCATTGCATTGTGACGAGATTGATTAGCTCTCCAGAATACGTCCAAGATTGCATCCTCCTCCATCTCCATTGTTGCTCAACTTTCACACTCTGAAATTCTTATTATTTATTATTATTATTATTATTATTATTATTTATTAATGATTTTATGTTTTGGTTCTCTAGAACTGAGACTTAAGATTGAAGTTTATGTCTTAGTTGATATTTGATGCCAAAATTCACACCTTTTCACTTCATCCGGATATGTTTCTGTTGTCGAACAGTGTATAATGGTCAAAACAACGGGTGTCAAAGCCTTTTTCCACACTAATTTTTTTCTAATATTAAAGAAAATATTTTACAACATGCAATTTAATTAAATAAAAATCTTATAATATTACTTACGTGATTTCGTCTACGCGTTTCGCTAATATTCCTATAGATAGATAATACTACTTGATGGAATTTTCGTTCTTGATTAATTTAAGTTCCCGCACGTTTGTATAACTATAGTAATCAATAGTAGTATTCATAATTGAATTTAGCACACTCAAGCACATAATTAATTATTGATTTATGTACCGAGTCACGACAACATAGGGTGACATACACCAAAAGAAATAAGCGTAAGCATGTTGCGTCAAAGAATCATCACATTATTCATATCGTTCTTATCAATTATCGAAGTTGTTTCATTCTAGTTTCAATGAATCTCCGTATTAGAAGGATTGACCAAGATAAATCCTAATTAAAAGCCGTTCATCAGTATTTTATTTAGAGTCATATACTAAGAAGAATCAGACAAGAACCATTTTTTTTTTTATTATTTCGTATTTTCTAGACAACAAAACATAAATTATGTGCTTCCAACAACACAGTAGATTTTGAATTATATACGAGTAATAGGAAAACGGGTAGCTCGGCCCATTTGGCCGTTGCTTTTGATCTGGTCCGTAAAAAATAGATCGACAAGCTAGAAATTTTGACCAGTTTCACCATAGGTCAGTTATTTTTTTTTATTTATATTTTTTCATTTTTTATTTTAGTATATATTAAAATATATTTAATCATACTAATATTTTTAATTGAATAAATTAAAAAAACTATTACTTATATATATGTGTTATTTTTTCCAGGTGTAACACTCTTCGGTAATCATAGATCTATTCTCTGGAGTTAGAGATGTCAAAATATGTATCAATCCGTGAACCAATCCTGCTCATCACGGGTTTGAACCGAGCTGAACTGAGAAAAAATCAGTTTTTTTAAAAGTGGGTTGAACTCAACCCGGCTCACTTAACCCACAGGTTAAATGGATTCGAGCCAGATTGAAGGTGGGTTGATCCACTTAATCCACAATTTTTTTACAATTTTTTTAATAATTATTTAGTACTTCTAATTATATATGTTCACAATTTCATATTTTTAAATGCTAGAATATTGCTCAATAATATTTAAATAGTTTGAATGTTTAATTAATTTGATTGTCAAGTTATATACGTTGATACTTTAATATTTAACTATAATCTTTATAATAAATTACTTTCTAAATTAGCATGACACAAATTTGTAGTTTTTTTTTATTTATATTTTGTTGAATAACATGACAGAAAATGTGTAATATTACTCATGCTTTCTTGGACTATATAGACACTATTATTGGAAACAATTCATCATATATTGGTGGTAAGCATGATGAAGACATTGGTTCTTAATTTTACTGTAGTTGTTATCTCATGAGTTGCTTAAAAATTAAAATATTTGAATACTTAAAAATTAATAAATAAATAATATTTTTATGTGAGTTGGTGAACTAACCGACTTAATCCACCAACTCATAGTAGGTTGAGCCGGATCAAAATTCATGACTCACATTCACTATTAAGTAAACCGGATTAAATTCACTCATTTTTAACCTAACTCTTAATGAATCAACTTGTATGAGTCGGGTCAAATCCCTTGATTGTAACTATTTCTATTTCTATTTCGCCTAGTGTCATAGTCAATTGCAGTATTGCAATAAAATTTGCAGCTCATTTCCCCCACAACGTTTTATTATTTATATGCTTGTTATTCTCTTACTCCATTTTAGGAATGACGTAAAAATTTTGAGAAAAAAAATCATAATGAAGGCTGGATAGATATTTTAATTGATATATACAAATAACGGGTATAAATATTTAATTATCCACCTATTAATACTATTAATAGGGTGATTCACCACCTGCTGACAATTATTAGTTAATTTTATTTGAATTTTTGTAAATCAAGTGATTAAAACAAGATTATTAATGTGTCATAGTCAAGTGCTGTACAAAATTTGCAACTTATTTCTCCCGCAAGCTTTTATTATTTGTATGCTTGTTATTCCGTCTTACTCCATTTTAGAAATGACAAAAGAAAATTATGTTTGAGATTTCCAGAAAAAATTTGTGACAAATGTTAGGTGGACATCTGTAATAGGTAAGTATGGATATTTAACTGTCTGTTTGCTGATAGAGCAATAAATATTACGGATATTCATTACACAATAATAATGATTAGTGAATTTTATTTGAGATTTACTTTTTAAATAAAGTGATTAAAATAAGGTTATTAATGAAATGAATATTAATTATTGAAGAATTGAGTAAAATTTGACTTCATAGTTATATTTCTTGTATTTAAAACTATGAAATTGAAGCTATTTATTTTTTAAATTAAAATTTATATTTTGGTGCAATTCATTTATATTTTTTATAGGGGTTAAATATGTTTTTGGTCCCTTAACGTTAAGTGAAAATTGGAATTAGTCCCTTTTCGAAACCTTGGTCTAATTTAGTTCTCTAACTTTACAAATATTTGGATTTAGTTCTTTTAACCAATTTTTTTAACATTTATTTAACGTTTTAAACGTGTTTCATGAAAGCATTTGAGTGTTTATCCCGTTTGACACATTTCTGCTTCAATGTTAACTAAGAAATTGTCTTAAAATACGTTTGAAACGTCAAATAAACTTAACAAAATTTTGTTAAAAGGACTAAATCCAAAAATTTGTAAAGTTAGACGACTAAATTAGACCAAAATTTTGGAGAGGGACTGATTCCAATTTTCACTAAAAGTTAAGGGACCAAAAATATATTTAACCCTTTTTATAGAGATCAAATTTATTAACATTAACATTCTAGTGTGTAATTTTATTTGAATTATATTTTAAAATTAACTTTTTTATGTAAGTTTAGATTTAGAATACTTTTATTTAAATTAAAAATAAATAAATTAGAAAAGTATCTGCAGGTATTTATAGGTACGCACAGGTATAAACAAATTTGTGGGTATTCTTTTGTATATATCTAGTGGATATTTATAGGTACGCACAGGTATAAACAAATTTGTGGGTATTCTTTTGTATATATCTAGTGGATAGTAAGGCGAATATTGGATAGACGCTATATATTTTCGATTCGACCTATTATCATCTGTACTTCATCTTTATGGTTTTATGTTATTAGTTTTTATTCTTACTCTCCCATATAGTAAACCATGTCTCCTAACAAAATTGTTTAAGAATGGCACCTCCCCTATTGTTTTTGCATGTACCTTAATGATTATCCTTGTTCTTTACATGTCTACCTTTGCATTTCCAACTCTTAATTAACCCAATACTTATGTGAATAGTTTTCTTTTTGTGCAAGCTCATATCCATATCATCTCTATAATTTACACTATGGTTATTACTATATCTTAGAAATCTAGTTTCAATCCCTCTATTGATATTTGTTGCAATTACATTGTGTAATCCACAAGGTTGGCTATTATTAGCACACGACCTTCGTTTTGTCATACTGTATAGTTTATGAAACTTGTTACTTAGTAATATTTCACCAAACCATTTATTCTTCCAAAATTCATCTTATTACTTGATCTGACCTTCCACACAACAGGGTTATCAAACCAATTATGTTTTTGTTCTTACATCTCTCCATCATCAAGATTTATATGTTGTGTTTTTTTTGACATTTAAGCTTCTCCATGAGGCAAACTTAGACTCTAAAATATCCTTCCTTGGCCCTTGTTTTTTTACTCCTACTCCATCTTCATTTAGCTTGTAATGATATATTAGTACTACCTAATGTCTTTAATCCTTGCTCCTCCCTCTTCTTTTGGTTTGCAACTTTTCTTCTACCTAATCCGTAGGTAACAGTATAAGAAAAATCTTAAATAACAATCAATTAAAAGAAAAAAAAGAATTAGTTATATTGATCACTAATTTAGATATAGTCACTATATTCACTACTGATCCGTGAACTAAATCAGTATATTTTTTAACCGTTTTATTTCTACTCTTTTAAGCAAACATTTTTGGATTTCACATTGAATGTCCATTCCTCCATTAAATGATCTATTGGTACATTAAATGTCTGCTCTTTACTATGATTATAGAAACAACAACTACCAGTATCACAACAAGAAATTTGCCAAATTTAGATTTAGGAGCGAAAGAAAAAAACTGAAACAACTTCAAAATACTTTATTTATATATAGTGTTGTTTAGCCTGACTAATACACACCTCGAATAAGTAACAGCAGTTATCTTACATCATTATTCATAACTCTGTATAATACTCTCAAAACTATGGTTTCTCTAAAAACAACTAGTGGTTTCGTTCACGAGCGTAACCTAATAGAAATGACTTTGTCCCCACAGATCATCGTAGATCGGAGTAAAATATTCAGATTCTACCTCGGAGGGGACAAGAAGTTCGCTCGGAACGTGGGACATGTCAGCCACATATGGCTGCATCCAAAAATTCTCAACCGTTGCCTCTGCATATGCATCGAGAAAACTGCCAGACCCATTATCGACAACAACACTTTCGCTGCTCGATCCATGCGGAGACATTGCACAAGAATCATGAACGCTAGTATCATCCGTGCTTTGAATCGCGCCACTAGTAGTATCTCCTGACACTATTTCACATGCTGCACTGTGGGAGATGTCATCAAGATTTAGCTCGCTCCAGAAACTCTCATTCATCGGCTCCATGTACGAATCCAGAAAACCAAAGTCACCATCTTCAAAAACCAAACTTTTCATGCTGGCAGCACTGCAATCATCTGAAGCTGTGGAGGAAAACACGCCGCTTGAAGATGACAGTGGTGAGACCGAGGCTGATGCATTATCAGAAGCCTGGGAATTGGATGGAAGAGTAACAGTAACACCACTTTGGTTGGATTCTTTGTTCTTTGATTTGAAGGCTCTAGCTTCTTCATTTGTGTGTGTGTTTTGTTCAGACCTTTTCTTGAGAGTAGTGTGCCAATGGTTTTTTATTTCGTTATCTGTTCTTCCTGGTAACTCAGCCGCAATAGCCGACCACCTGCGACCAACGGAATCATAAGATTAACATTCCAGTGTTTCAATATTCACGCCATTGAAGGGTAGATATAAGGAAATGATGATATAAATATATACATATATACCTGTTACCAAGTTTCTTGTGCATTCTGATGATGCATTCTTCTTCTTGTGGAGTGAAGTTCCCTCTTTTGACGTTAGGCCTCAGATAATTCATCCATCTCAATCTACAACTTTTCCCACATCTTGCCAGACCTAAAAATCAATGCAAAAAGGTAATTATTTTTTGGTTTTTTTACTATCTGAATAAATTTTGTTTGGGTTATTTAGTTTTGAGAAGTGTTGAAATATGTACCTGCAAACCTGGGAAGTTGGCGCCAATTCCAGGAACCATATCTAGTAACATATGCAATTAATTTTCTATCTTCCTCGGGAGTCCAAGTACCCTTCCTGAGTCCACTTTTGTCACAAGATGGGGTTCTTACCATCTTTGTGAGTCAGTGTTTACGTTTGGATGGAAGAGGAAATTTTGGTTGTGTTGAATCCAGTGTGTTGAAGCAAGAATGGTTTGTGTCTGACCAGTCACTTATTTATACTCTCACCGCGTTCACATTTCAAAACGTGTATCATGTTCAATTATACCACAAAGCACCATAATTAAGAAATACATGTGACTTCCGAATACGGGTCTTTCTCAGCTGCTAGTAACCGTTCACGTGATCATGTTTCGTACTTACTAGTCAAACAAAGTGTTTCTCTGAGCTTTCACACTTATTATTGCACTAAAATATATTGGGTGATAGCGACATCATCTGTAAACTTCTACTTAGTATCTTCCACGAACGTAACACGAAATTTGTGTCCGCTTTTGCATTTCCACACGTGACCAAAATCTACAACATAAACGCAACTCATAATTACGGTCAACTCTTGTAACCGCTCATACTTTGCACCAAAATAATATATATTTGGAGAAGTTCAACGTAATAATACAAAAAGTAACAGTTTTCACTGTGTTGATTCAATTACGCATTCAACAAAGCGAGAGCGTTTTCTCTTTTGTTTTTTCTATGATAGGGAAACTAAAATATGTACAAAATAAATATTATTTTTGAAATTGGAAATCATATATTTTTTTTAGAGAAAGTTGTTTGCGTGAAAAAAATATATGAAAAGGTATTAAAATTACTTTTAACTACTTTCAACCAACGAATTTTGTGTCATTAATCATAATGACTTCACTAAAGCTACTTTTGTTATTTCTTCTGGAAAACTTTTTTTTTTTTCAATTCTAATATTATTAAGAATAATGACTTTACTTAAAGCTACTTTTTTTTTTCTGGAATCACGATGTGGTAAATTCGGTGAAAGTATTAAAACTATTTTTTTCTTCTTCTTGGATGGTAGTTTCCTTTGCAATATCTTATTCCGGCCAAATTAATACTCAAGGATCAATCCTTCGTAAATGCATTTGTAGAAGTTTTTTTACATTA
>Ga0214543_1007814_pt1 | contig 17999 bp, 4 predicted proteins | sample CNSS2metaG_FD_160094 | JGI IMG/M metagenome (GOLD analysis project Ga0214543, IMG submission 160094) | Root nodule microbial communities from cowpea collected in UCLA plant growth center, Los Angeles, California, USA - CNSS2 | ecosystem: Host-associated > Plants > Roots > Nodule | place: USA... | reverse complement strand
AATAAATAAAAATATTAAAAAACTAACAAATGTGTGTTTTAAAAATAATTTGAGAGACTATTGAAAGAAATCGCACAAAGAAAATCAAATGTATAATTAAGGTATGATAAGATGAAAAATACCTTAGAGAACTAATTATTAAATTATGTTTGAAGTGGTTAAAATTAAATAGAAATATCATAATTACAAAAAAATTTGTCATTAAATTATAAATAAATTAGTAATTAAATTGGTCACTAAATCAAGTACCGATTTGATCATTGAATCGATCACTAATTTAATCACTGATTCAGACAATAAATCAACTACTATCACCAATGACGAAAAATAGTGACTGATATGGGTTAATGACTAAATCAGTCACTATTTCATGTTTTTCTTGTAGTGAATTATCATATACTATTTCTAAATATCATTATATATATAAAATTTTAACCACTTCAAACATAATTTAAAGTGAAAAAATTACAGTATGATTAATAATGAGTTATAAAATAAAAAATAATTAGATAGAATATATCAAAATATTATTCTACATGATGAAAATAAACAATAAATAAAAATATTAAAAAACTAACAAATGCGTGTTTTAGAAATAATTTGAGAGACTATCGAAAGAAATCTCACAAAGAAAATCAAATGTATAATTAAGGTATGATAAGATGAAAAATATCTTAGAGAACTAAGAAAAATTTTCAAATATCAACATATATACTCAATGGTTGAAAAATAACGAAAATTATTTTAATGAAACAAAAGAGTTCTTCAAATTAAACAAAAATTAATAATAATAATAATAAGTAAAGAATTTTTTTATATTACCTTAAATTCAGAGTATAAACATTTTCATGTGAAAGGAAAATATATAATAAATAAAAATATTAAAAAATAATAGAAATATTCAAATGTGAGGCATAAAATTTTTTTAATTAACATACATCATTTTAACATAATTACATAAAGGTTATGATAAGATAAAAAAATATATTGGAGATGCGAATGAGTTTCATGACAAACCAATTAATTAAAAGAAATAAAAAAATAATATATATATATATATATATGGTTACTTAATTAATTGTGAATATTTTAATAATTTAAACGAGAATGGAGATATGGCGGGGACGGATATTATGGCGGGGATATGTACATCCTCATACCCATCCCCATACTCAACTGAAAAAGTCAGGGATTCCCCATATCCATACCCATACCCAGTCAATGCGGGGATTCCCCGTCAAAACGGGGACGGATTCGGGTAATACCCACGGGGACGGGTTTATTTGCCATCTCTACTCCCCACCGAGTATCAAACTTTTATCTCATCCCCATCTCCATCGGGTAACAGGTATAATCTTGTACCCGTACCCGTTTTCTTACTATTTCAATATAAATTTTAATTAATTTTTATAAAATAATAAAAAATTACGGTAAAGGAAACATAATATTATCAAATATTAAATATTAGGAGGATGATTGTTCTTCAATCTCAAATACTTTGAAATAAATGATAATCGTTTACATTTTAGATTAGAATACCAAATAAAATTTCATGAGAAAACATTTATTAAATTTGCAAACTGCAAACATTAATTAATGAAACCTAGTTGATACAATTTAAATATAGTTTTAAAAAAATTTAAAGGAAAATAAATATTCAAATTAAAATATATTTTAAATGTTTGTTTACTTCAATTTTTTCAATTCTAATGAATCTCTTTTTGTATACACTAATAAAAATGATAATATATCACTTAATCAAAATGACACAAATAACAAATAATAAACATAATAATAAAATGTTAACATAAATATTGTATCTTTTGAATTCCAATTTATGTTGGATGGTGATAAAAATATTCATAGCAATTACATTAAATTTTGATATTGTAGTAAATAAAAGTTATTTATACAATTATAGTAAAAAAATTACAGTATGATTGATATAATGAGTTAGAACATAAAAAATAGTTAGATAAAATATATTGAAATAATATTCTACATGATGAAAATAAACAACAAATAAAAATATTAAAAAATTAACAAATATGTGTCTTAGAAACAATTTGAGAAACTATTGAAAGAGACCGTACAAAAGAAAACAATTGGAGATACATCGTTTTAAAATAATTATATAAATGTTATGATAAGATGAAAAATATATTGGAGATGCGAATAAGTTTCACGACAAACCAAATAATTAGAAGAAATAAAAAATTATATATATATATATATATATATATGATTACTTAATTAATTGTGAATATTTTAATAATTTAAACGATGACGGAGATATGGTGGGACTAGTATTATGGTGGGGATATGTACATCCCCATAACCATCCCCATAAACCCAATTGAAAAAGTCAGAGATTTCCCATACCCATACCTGTAAGGCCCAGTTTATTTTTCTACCCTAATGTTTAAGGGTTGGCCTTAATCTGTTGGGCCTAAGGGTTGGCCCACAGGGTGCTAAGGCCCTAAAGCTACTAGGGTTTCCCATTCAGCCTCATTATTGCAAACAGAACCTAAAACGCTGGCCCTTTTCCTTTCAGAACGCTCTGTTAGGGTTTAACTCCGATCTTGGCCAAGATTTCTCGAGCTCAGATTTGCTTTTCCGCTCCATTTTCTAAGATTGTTTCTCGAACTTTTGCACTCCGCAGTTTGGGTCGAAGTCTCGTATAAGCCCTTTCCAGGTAAGGGAAGCTAGGGTTTACGGTTATTTATGTTTTTTGTATGTTTTTCTGAGTTTAAGTCATATCCTTGAGGTGTGCTCATGATGTGATTATTGGATATTGGTTAAAAAGTGATTTTGGTGTTGTTTATGCATTTTGCACGAGTGAACAGTGGCGAGCACTGATTCTCTCGCCCAAGCGAGCCTGTCTCACCTAGGAGAGACTAACAGAGACTCGCCCAAGCCTTCCTGCGCGAGCTTTCGCTTAGGCGACTTGTCTCCATTTTGAGCGAGATGTAATCTCGCTTAGGCGAGAAGGGACTCGCCTGAGCAAGAATTCGCAGGAGCCACTGTTCCACTGTTCATTGCTAGGACATAAATCCACTGCCACGTGGTGGTGCCTCATTTTACGTATCCGGATAAGTCAAGTCTTGGGGTCTTAAATGAGTTGGTAATCCATGTGTGAATGTCTGTTATTCATGTTTGACTCTGAAACTGCATGTTGACTGTTATGATATAAGATTCCTTTACACTAGCTTACCCTTTCACTTGCTTGTATGTTGTGTGTGGCTTTCTCTTTTGCGATGATCATCAATTTTATTGATGTGAGCAGATGTGAGAATCCTTGGCAGTGGTAATGATAGTAGAGACGGTGTAGCTTGAGGGTTGGACGGGTTTTGGGCTCACTATGGAGCCTCCAGCTGAAGGAGATCCAATAGTTTATGATTATCTTGTTTTGGACAAGAACTTGTGCTACCTTTAGAACTTTTTCTCTTTGTTTTGGTAGTGTGGTGCCTCTCTTCTCTTTTGTTATGGATATGTTTGGTGTAATGTGTACCTTCATATTCCAAACTCCGTACTCTCTGAATATTCATGTATGCGACGTTTTATTAAATTGGTTTTATCTATTTAATTGGGACGTTACAATACCCATATCTAGTTAATGTGGGGATTTTCCGTCAAAACGGAGACGAATTCGAATAATACTTACGGGGACGGGTTTATTTGTCATCTCTAGTAATGGGTTACGTGAAGTATTGGTACAGTGTGTATATACAAATTAATAAATGCTAGGCAGCAACCAAATACTTATAATTATAATTAGGTGTAAAGGTAATTATAGGAGGGAAGCCGAATATATTTTTCCTTGGTGCATTTAATTTGGGAATCTACAAATTTTTTTAGAAGTCTAGAATGCGCCGAATTGGAGAATTTAATTGGTATTTTAGTGTTGTATGGGTACTGTTAAATGATAATTAATGCAGTAAAGAGTATGTTCAGGTTTTGGAAATTAAGAATTAGGAGATGTGAGTTTTAAGACTTGGAGGAAGCTGTATAGGGCAATTACGTTATATTTTTTTTTTTTTGCATTTAAATGAAAATAATATGTTGGGCGGTATTCTTAGAATCTAGAAAAAATCAATATTAGAAAGGGGAATTAAAGTGGAAGCAGGTGGAGTTTTAAATAGTTGGATTAAAGTGGTATTAGAGGGATTTTTTTTTAGCAGAATTTTAAAGGAGGCGCTGCCATATATTTGTTATGTGTTGCTTAGAATAGCTTTCTAGGAATGTGCAACCTGGGTCTTAAGCAAAGAGTAAAAGTTGTGAATTTTTGTTGGTCATACTATGAATAGAGATGGCAAATAAACCCGTCTTTGTGGGTATTATCCGAATTCATCTCTGTTTTGACCGAGAATTTCCGTATTGACTAGGTATGAATATAGATATGGGGAATCTCCGACTTTTTCAATTGGATATAGGGATGGTTATGGATATATATATATATATATATATATATATATATATATATGTTTACTTATTAAAATATTCACAATTAATTAAGTAAACATATATATATATATATATATATTGAATTTTTTATTTCTTCTAATTATTTGGTTTGTCATGAAACTCATTTGCATCTCCAATATATTTTTCATCTTATCATAACATTTATATAATTATGTTAAAATGACGTATGTCAATTAAAAAAAATTTATGTCTCATATTTGAATATTTCTATTATTCTTTAATATTTTTATTTATTTTATATTTTCCTTTCACATGAGTATGTTTAATATTCTTAATTTAAGTGTTTAATAGCATAAACATTTCATTTATTAGATAATATAAAAAAAATTACTTATTTTTATTAATTTTTTTTTATTTGAAGAACTCTTTTGTTTCGCTAAAACAATTATTTCTCAACCATTGAGTATATATGTTGATATTTGAAAAGTGTTCTTAGATGTCTAAGGTATTTTTCATCTTATCATACCCTTAATTATGCATTTGTTTTTCTTTGTGCGATCTCTTTCAATAGTTTCTCAAATTGTTTCTAAGACACATTTGTTAATTTTCTAATATTTTTATTTGTTGCTTATTTTCATCATGTAGAATACTATTTCAATATACTTTATCTAACTATTTTTTATTTTCTAACTCATTATATCAATCATACTGTAATTTTTTCACTATAATTGTATAAATAACTTTTATTTACTACAATATCAAAATTTAATGTAATTGCCATGAATATATTTTATCACCATCCAACATATATTAGAATTCAAAAGATACAATATCTATGTTAAAATTTTATTATTATGTTTATTATTTGTTATTTGCGTCATTTTGATTAAGTGATGTATTATCATTTTTCTTAGTGTATAAAAAAAGAGATCCATTAGAATTTAAAAAATTGAAGTAAATAAAGATTTAAAATATCTTTTAATTTGAATATTTGTTTTCCTTTAAATTTTTTTAAAAATATATTTAAATTGTATCAACTAGGTTTCATTAATTAATGTTTGTAGTTTGCAAATTTAATAAATGTTTTGGTTCTCATGAAATTTTATTTGGTATTCTAATCTAAAAGGTAATCAATTATCATTTATTTCAAAATATTTGATATTGAAGAAACAACCATCCTCCTAATATTGAATATTTGATAATATTATGTTTCCTTTACCATAATTTTTTATCATTTTATAAAAATTAATTAAAATTTATATTGAAATAGTAGGAAAACAAGTACGGGTTTGGGTACGAGATAATACCCGTTACACGATGGGGATGGGATAAGAGTTTGATACCCGGTGGGGATGGGTATGGGGATGAGGATGAATTTTTTCTACGAGGATGGGTATGGGATAGTGATAAGGGAGTTGTCATCGCCCCGCCCCGTTGTCATCCCTAACCAGGAAACACAAAAATTTTTATGGAAAACACCAAAAGGAGACTTAAAGAGAACTAAGAGGGTGAAGAAGGGTCTTGGGGTTAGAGTTGAAAGTGGAAGCTTGTTTTGGGAAAGAAGAAGCATCTAGGAGGTCATCCTTAGCGTGAGCTAGGGCAGAAAAACGGGAAAAGAGATAAGGGAGTTGTATTTTCGTGTTACCATGATTGTATGTTGCCTCGTAGCCATTTGATTTTTGTTTTCTTTATGAGCATGATGTTTGGTGTCCATGTGTTGCATTAAAATTGTATGTACATGTTTTGATGGGGCCAATTGAGTATGTATAGATGTCGGAAGCATAAATGGTTGAGTTTTCATGCTTTTGGATGAGTGGGCCGCGTCTTTGGGGTTTGGGTATTTATTCAAGTGAAAAACAAAATGAGGTTCTGCACATGAACCTCTAGTGCACCACTAGCTGGTAGTTTGGAACTGCTAGGCGGTGCTTAGTGCGTAGCAGGGTTCGCTTTTGGTTGTTGAGTGATGGTGCGTTGTGATTTCTGTTTGAATGTGGACCTTGATTTTATGTAGTTTTATGCATGATGGATGAACCTTTTCTAAATTTTGCATGTTTGAGTGCTTTTAAATTGTCCAAAATAGGTGCAATTACGTTATTTCTTGTATTTTTTGCACAACAGGGACTACCGGGTGGTGGTTTCCTACCGCCAGGCACAAGTCTCTGGTTTTGGTTTCGCTGGCCACTAAGCTCCAGTCGTTGGGCGACTACATTTTTTCTAGTCTTCCTAGTTTTCGTAAAATTGAATTTCCTGGTTCATTAATCGTCTAATGTTCACACGTGTTAGAGTACAAGCAGGGAGGTTCGTAGAGTTGGACTACGAGCAGGAAGGTTCGTAAGGTTAGACCACAAGTAGACATGCTTGTGGAATCATATAGAATCCCTAAGACCATGAGTGAGTATGTGTTGATCTCATATAGGTTATGAGACTAGGGTTGTCTACGTACCTTCTTATGTAAAGGTCTTAACAAGATGATAAACTAGCTAAGTTATTTTGGGTGATGGGTTTATTCTCTTATTTATGCATGCTTATCTCTTTTGAACTCACCCTTTCTGTTTGTGTTTGGCGATGATCGTGTGACTTATCACACGGGAGCAGATGTGGTTTCAAGTGATATTGGCGAGGCATAGGTGAGGAGATGTGAGCTAGCCTTGGAGGATTTTGGAAGAGCTTTAAAAGAACTATATTTCATAATGTTTTCTTTTTTAAAGTTGATTTTAGTTTTTGGAACTTGTAATGGATTTTTTTGAATTATTGGTTTTGTCGATTGATGATAAAGATTTAAATTTTCCCACATTTTGGGAATGATATCAAATTATTAATTTTAATTATATGTTTACTGTAGCAAGTAATATTCGCTTGGGGTGTTACAATATGCATATATTTCATTTTTGGTTATTTGGTATATATGTAAATGCTTGAAAGTAATTAGGTTATTGTTGTATTAAGATATTATTGGGATGGTTCAAAATGTCAGGAAACAAGCCAAGCTCCAGAAATGTTGTTTTTGATGTGTCAAATCTAAGGTAGGTGCAATCATATATATATATATATATATATATATATATATATATATATATATATATATATATATATATATATATATCATTCTTTTTGTTTTTGAATAATTTTAATTTTGTTCAAATGATAACATGCAGGGGTTGTATATATTCATGGTTCTTTTTGTTTTTGAATAATTAATTGTATCATGTGTTTAGGTTTTAGGATTTTGATGTAAAAGAAATAAAAATTCTTTTATGAGTTTAATTCCTAAGCATGATATGTACAACAATAATTTATACCTTCCTACAACAATGAACATGGATTCTCATACAATGATTTTGAACACCTTATGACAAATGATAATAATATGACAACTGATAATAGCACGGACTGATTAACAAGATTAATTTAGCGTACTCTAAAACTCCTCTAAATAGTGTTATGTTACATATTTTTATGCTAAGTTTTCCCATCTACGGAAGAATCACCCATCTATGCTCTCAGTTTTAGTCTAATTATGTGTTTGGATAGAGCATTTTAATGAAGCAATTCATTTTTTTTTTGAAGAATTTAAATTTCTTTGTGATGAAATCCTTTGTTTGGATAGAGAAATTAAAAAACATTTAAAATGCAAGCATTTTTCTTGAAGTATTTCAATTAGCTAAATTAGTAGAAATTCAAATACTCTCAAAATAGGTGGAATTTGAAATTTTTCTCAGTTAACCTCACACTCTAGACATCTTTGGTAGAGTTGTCAATTTGGCCCAATCCATATGTGGGCTCGACAAGCAATATGAACCGGACTGGTCCAACGACCAAGACAAGTCGGGCAGGCCCGACGACACAAATGGGTCCAGCAGGCCCGACAACCCACACAGGCTGAATAAACCCGACGACCAACATGTATCGGGTTGGCCTAACGACACAAACGGGTCGGGCGAGCCAAATGACCCAGACGGGTCGGACAAGCCTAACGACCAAGATGGGTGAGGTAGGCCCGACGACCAATACAGATCGAACTAGTCTGACCGCCCAGACAAGTCGGGCAAGCCTTGTAACACCCTATATTTTATATTAATTATATTTAACTTTCTTGCTTAAATATGTAGAGTGAAGTAATTTTATGATTTCATAAGTGAATTGACAAAAGGCTTTGTACAATGTAAATGATGTTTTTTTGTGCTAACTACTTTTTATTTTGGAGTTGCCTAAGTAAAATTGTGATTAAGGCTTCATTAACCATTGGGTTAGGCTGAAACTTTCCAGGAGCATTCTTAAAACAGTTTTTCAATATGACTGGTGGGATTTTAAATTGGACGTGTACGCAAGGAGCAGTAACTTCCGCATTTTAGTGTAAAAGTTAGGTCTGTAGCTGTTGTCCAATTTTGAGTTACCTTGGTAAATATTTGATTACAAATTCATTAACCGTTGGATTAAGCTCATATTCGATCGAGATGTTCTAGAGATATAGGTCTTTAGTTTCACTGTTGGGATTTACAATTAGAGCTGTGTGGTAAGAAATATGAATTTTATACTTTGGAGTAAAAATAAGTCTTTTGGAAAGTCAACAAGTCTTCTTGCAACTACCACGAAGTTGCCTACAATGGGAATTTCGGATAATTTATATGGTAAAAATAAACTTATCCTCACTAAGGAATCTCATAAATCTACCATTAATTCATCCTTATCCCTTTGTCCAAGAGTTTTCCTATAAATAGGACTTCATTTCACACATCTTCTTTATAAAATTCAAAACAATAGAGAAGGAGAGGTCTAAATTCTTGGGAGAAAATTGAAGTAGGAGAGAGAAATAAAGGACCTTGAGGTCTTAATTTTCATCTTAGAGTATAATTTGCATCTTGAAGGTATGAAGGGTCTATCTCAAATCTCTAAGTCTTTATCTTAACAAGTTTTCTTTAATTATACAATCTATCTTCTTGATTCTGAAATTTTCATACATTATCTTGAAAGTTTGAGTTGAAAAATGGATTCCTTGGGTATGAAAACCTAAGGTTAGGTTCAAGAATCATCTTATTTGAAGTTTTACACAAAAATGTATAAATAAAACAAGTTTGTTATTTTACTTATAAGATTTTATACGAAAATTATGTTTAAATTATGATTATTTTTTTGATTAATTTTTTGTAAAGTTATTGTGAAAGAATGATTTATGCTTGGTTGTTGATTTTAAACTCTTTTTAATTTAGTTGTTTTGACTATTTTTAAAATAATGAAAATTAGAAACACAGTCGTAATGTTGTCCAAATTTTGTAAAAGTCTTAACAATTGCATATAAAGATAAATGTGAAAGGATGATTATAAATCAAAGTACATAAATAAAGAATAAAAAGGATTGTATGGATAGTACATAGATACACTGAGTATAGAGTCCAGAGAAAGGTCTGGTAGACCTAGGAGAATAGAGGGTGGTGATATAGATACCTTGGATTTACATACATAATTATTCGGGTATTCAAAAATTCACAAGCCTCGCACTCTATTCTCGAACGTCCTCTTAACTATACTGTAAGACCAGGAAGGTAGAATAACGTATACGTTATATTGGTGTAAGACCATTGTGATTCAGAAAAAGTCTAATGATAGTGATTGGGACCCAAAATATATAAAGAAAGAATATGAGATGAATATACTAATGAGTTGAAACTCGGAATTTGAAGAATATGATTATTAAAAGATTGATAATCAGGATTTTGATATCCTAGATTCAAAACATTCAGAAATGATTATTTTATTGATTAACTTGATTTTGATATTTTTGGCATGGTTGGTTATGATATTATGTAGATTTAAACTTTTTGTGAAGTTGTTTCATTCAATTGAAAGTTTATTCAAATAACTGTGTTTTGAAATGTTATGATGAAGTTTTAGAGTTAAGGGAAAGACTCACCCTTACTTTCTTTATTTTTCAGAGGAAGAAAATTGAGACCTAGAATATAACAATGAGATTGTCTAGTTTAACTTTTCATGTAACTTTGGATTCTGTTAAAGCTACAACTGATATTGTGTAACTTGTTTGTGATGTATTTCAAACTAAGAAGTATCTTTAGTTGGTTGTAAAAGTATAAACAAACTTCTATCACAAACACTTATATATATGTTAATATTTTATTCGCATAAATATCATGATTGTCAAATAGATGATACATTCGAGTGGTATTTTTTTAGTTTGGTATTTGTTAAATGAATACAAATAAGTTTTCCTTACATAAGTAAATGGTACGTTAGATAAGTAAAGAACATCTAGTAGCACTAGGTTTTAGTTGGGTGTTACAGCCTAACGACACAAATGGATCGGGTAGGCCCGACAACCTATACAGGTTGGGCGAACCCGACGACCCACACCTATCGGACCGGCCTGACGACACAAACGGGTCGGGCGAGCCAGACAACCTAGACAGACCGGATAGGCTCGACAACCAAGAGGGGTCAAGCGGGTCCGACGACCAAGACAGGTTGGACGGGCCCTACGAACTAAACAGGTTGGGTAGACCCAACAACCCACATGTGTCGGGTAGGGCCGATGACCCAGGCATATCGGGTTGCCCAAGGACACAAATGGGTCTGGCGAGCTCGACGACCCAAACGGGCCTGACGACTTAGACGAGTTAGGTGGGCTCGATGACCAAGACGAGTATGATGAGTCCAATGACCAAGACGAGTTCGATGGGTCCAACGACCAAGACGGGTCGGTCGGGCCCAATGATCAAGACAGGTCAGACAGGCCCGATGACTAAGACGAGTCGGGCCGAACATGCCTGATGACCACGATGGGTCGGACGAGCCCCACGCCACAAACATGGTGGATGGTCCTCATGATCGAAAAAGGTCTAGGGGTGTCGTGTAGGCTCGAAGACCTAAATGTGTTAGGTACGCCCAACGATCCGTAAGGCCCGACCTGTCCAACAACTTTGACATGCCTGACCGGTCTGCCGACCAGACATGCCCAACAACTTTAACGGGCATGACCAACACTTATAAGTTGTCGGCTTGGTCAGGCTTATCTGGATCGTTGAGACGGTCCAACACGTCGAGTTTTCTCGACCGACCTGGCCCGTCTGGGTCGTCGGGTCATACCAGCTCAGTTGGGTGGTCGGGTCAGCCCGACCCATCTGAGTCCTCGACCCATCTGAGTCCTCAACCCATCTGAGTCCTCAAGCCCGTTTCTAAATTTATCATGAATTCAAAATATAATTAAGCTTAAAATAAATATTGTTAAAATGAAATTTTATCTCATAAGAAATTCAATTGTTTATCTAAACAAAAAATTGAAATGTAAGGTATTTTAATTTCTTTATCCAAACAAATTATTTAGAAAATGAAGAGAATGTAATTGTAAACAATTTAAATACATTGCATTTTAATTTTCAAACGTTGTTGAAATGTTTCATGGTAATATTATTTTAATTTAATTTTTCTGAAAAGTGAAGCCTATACCTAAGGGCATAAAGAAATCTTCAGGGTTCATGCATAATATATACATGTAATTAAAAATGTTTTGTGTTCTATTTTTTAAAGTTTAATCTTCACTTTCAATTTCCACCAGGTATTTTTGGGGAGGAAAAGGAAATAATTTCAAACAGAACTTATATTTCAGGTCATGTCAATTGAACCCGTAATTATGAGTTGTTTTATTTGAAGAATGTATTTTTTTTCTATTTAAAGTTCTTGATTTTTTTATTTCTTTCTCGTTGTTTTTTTTTCTTAGGAGTTTTAAACCTTTGTAAACTGCCGGTAAATTGCACTATTTCAACGATTGCTAGAAATCTCAGGTATTCCATTAACAAGGAAATGATAAATCATAGAAACCGTCTTAACAGAGGTTAAAACTCTTAGAAACACCAAATTTAATTTCAGTTAGAAACAATTATTTTTGTAGTCTAGTAACAATCCCACAAAGCGTTCATTAATTTACAATGTATAGCTTCATATATTGAGTAAGTGTATGAGAAGTTTAGAATCAAAGTATTATTTAGATGTGAGATGTGGAAGAGTAGACCTAAAAATGAAGTAATAATCGAAATAGGGATGAAGAAATGGATCATGTGCTTGCCTTGGCACTACACAAAGCTCATAATCATCTACTTTCTTTTTCTTCCATTTGAAGTAGAGCATCGGAAAAGAAACCACATTGCTCATGTTATTATATGCTGCTACTTTCACCATTTATTTGGTCACAATTGGTCACAATTTATTCATCTCTCTGTCTCTGTTTTCAATTTCTTAAGGTAACCATTGCAATAGAAGATGTAAAGAAATTTTCTTACAATTATGTATATTTTTACCCTGAGAAAATGTTATTTTAAAAAAGGAAGTAGCATTTAGGATTTGTTGAAAATAAAAAAAGTGGTAGTTTGTTTCGTTGTATTTGGAATTGATTTGATATATGATTTTGGTGTCATAGTTTCAGCATCATCCAAATTTCCTCAAAATGCCACGGTCGTTGATCAAACATCATCGCTTTGTTAATTCAAGTAGCCCTGATGATGATCCATTTTCCAATTTTATTCTACATGCTAGGAGAAAGTTAAGGCGTGTGGAAACTCGTGAGAACTCATTCGCCTCCTTATCTTTGCTTTTAAAATTTATTGATTCACCTAAATAACTGAAAGTTACAGCAAAATATTTGTTATCAAATGTTACTTAGGCAACAACAATGAAAACATTGGTTTATATGGATTCATTTCAAACATGAGTTACATTTATTATTTTGCAAAAAAAATGTTTTATTAATTAATCACTGATTATAAGTATTAGTTCATCCTAAGATTAAGTACTAAGTATAACATATCTCTAAGATAAATGAAATTGATAAATTGCGATGTGATCACTTGTTTTGAAATATAGTTTATTTAAAATCATATTTGAAATATGTTGGAATCGAAGACTTTAAATAGCGCAATCTACTTTATTTTGATCTGATTCATCAAAAGTTGCATTTGAATGGACTAATCTAGCCCACGGTGATTCATCAAATTCAATAGACTTTAAATAATAATTAATTAATAAGTAAAGTGAAATTATTTTCCAAAACAGATTTTAAAATATAAATTAAAAAGCCAAAAATATGTCTGAAATCCTATACATTTAAATTAGAATCTTCTAAATTGTCATACCCGATTCACTTATTAATTTAGCATAGCTAATAAGTAAAATTCAGAGTTAAATATTTATTTGTGATGTATTTACGTTTTATGCCTATGAAACTCTCAATTGTGGAGCCTAATTTGATAGTGTTGGTTTTTGAAAACCGACACTAATTTATTATTAATTTTTAAATTATTTAATTAAAGTAGTTTAATATCGGTTGAACTGATATTAATACGTTTTTATTTTGAAATTAATTTAAAATTTTAAAAATTTATATTCATTGTCATAAATATATAAAAAATTATAATATATAAATATTACAAATAAATAAAAATAAATTATATTTATGTCTCTTAATTTATTTATTTTTAATATTTATTTTTGTTAACATCACCACTGACTTATATATTTTTAATAACTATTTTAATTAGTGTTTATTAAACCGTCATTAATTTATTTGTTTTTAATTTTTATTTTAACTAGTCTACTTTTAATATTTATTCTAATTAACATCCATTATTATTTATTTTAGTTACTTTTTGCTAAATAATATTTATTTACTGCAAAAGTTAAAAATAATTTTATATTTTTAACAATTTTCTAAAAAATTATGTCATATTTAAAGTTAGTTTAATCAATTTCAATAATGTTGCAATTTGACCCATATTAATATTTGAAAATTAAATTTATATTTTTTATGAGCTTCGTGTTTATACATTTTCAAAGTCCTCTTTTAATATGCAGTCTCTTGGACATCAGAGTATACGGCGTTCAACATACATCGTTATCCAGGTATTTCAAGTAAGAGAATGCTCAGATAATGACATGCAAGTTTACATTGATGTTTTTCAATTTATGGAACAAAAATTAATAATACTTGATTAAATATCATGTGATGATTAATATAACCTCCTAACACTTCTCTTCTCCTTTGTGTTCTTTTCTTCCTCTTTGATTTGGAATGTACCTATCTTTTTACACTTAACTACATAGTTTTAATTTCATCTAGTAAGTGAATTTATATTTTACTTAATCTTATAAAATCATTTTTGGTAAAGTAATATTTACACACAAATTATATATTATTATGATTTTGATTATATCATTAGTTTATGCAAAATCTATTAAAGATTATGTCTTGTTAGTATTATTTGTGACATGTAGTATTACATAAATAAATTTACCTGTATTCCACCACTACGACTACACTATTACGAAAAGACATTAGGGTTGATATTACGACATTATAGATGCAATGTAAATGAGTGTTATAAGAAATCAGTCTGTGAGAATTAGTAATAAAGTAAAATGGTATAAGTAACATTCTTTTATTAATAAATACACACTTTTGATTTAATAATCTAAGTGTTGTTTACTTTCTTTTATTTTGAATACTTTTCTATTTTCTTTCCTTACTTGCCCCTTTAATGTTAACTTGTTTTTGCATCCAACAATCATTAGGATTTGCATCACTACGATTGGCATCAAGAGAACTTGGAGATGCAAAAGAAGCTACAATTCCTATTGAATTTTCTGAAATAAACAAATTACATTTTAAGGAATTACCTAATCTAAGGGGCTTCTCATGTGGAGATATGGTTGAATGGCCAATTTTGAAGCATGTGATTCTGAACAACTCTCCTAACTTGAAGAAATTTGGGTTGGGAACAATAAAAGAATCGCAATTAAAGAGATTTATCTTAGAAGGCCAAGAACAAATTGACATTGATACCAAGATTCTCCATCTTTTTGAATTATCGGTTAGTTCTCCCTCAAAATACTAATTAGTTATATACTTGCTCTCTTTAGTTTAAATTATCTATGATTTTTATCTTTTTAATATTTTTACACCATTGAGCTTTTAACTTTGAAAACTTTGAAAATTTTGTCTCCATTAATTTTCATCTACCAAAACTTCATTTCCTACCAAAAAATCTTTATAGGCATTCCAAATAATTTAAAACCTTTACTGAAAACTCACTAACCATAAAACATCAAATTTAATGTCAAATAACTAAATAAACAAGCTAAAATTTTCCTTCTTCAAATCATATCTTAATAATCCGCAAACTACTTCAAATTTTATTAATTTATCGCTAACTTTCTCTTGAAAAAAAATTAGAAATATTTTATGACTAAAAGTAGTAAACTTTCACACATTTAAACATAAAAATAAAAAGTCAATTATTTTGGATATGTGAAAGAAAATTGGCATATATATAAAAACTAATTTTACTTACTTTAAAAGTAATAAAGGCAAGCTAAAAAGCCAAAATTTATATTCATATTGAAACGATAACTTACATGAATGAGTGAGTATAAAAATAAGTCAATATTACAAAAATTGAATGCAAAATCTTACAGGATCAATTTTCAACAATGGAAGAGTACTCTATTGAAGACAATGAGGAATTAAGAAAGGCAATAGATGACATTCGCCCTTCACATTTTAGGAACTTGCTAAAACTTTCGATAAAATATTGTGATCAAAGGCTAAACAATTTTTTGTCTATTTTGATGAAGAGAGCAAACAAGCTTCAAGATATAAGCATTAAGCAATGCCAAACTTTAGAACATTTGTTTGATCTCAATGAATTTACCCCTGACAATGATGGGCATGACAAATATTTTACACAAATAAAGGCATTAATATTGATAGAACTACATCAGGTAAAATGCATATGGAACAAGGATCCAGTGGGAATTCTTGGCTTTGAAAATTTGCAAATGGTACACATAATAAGTTGTTCCTCTCTGGATAAGTTGTTCACTCCTTCTGCAGCTAAGAAACTCAGCCAACTAAATGAACTAAAGTTAGAGGCATGTCAAATGTTACAGAAAGTTATTGATAGTGGTAACATTGAAACAATTAAATTCCCAACATTAAATAAGGTGGAGTTCAAGTCTCTCTCAAGATTGATTCACTTTTACTTATATCCTCTAGAATTCCCACAACTAAGATCTTTGATAATAGAAAAATGTCCCGAGCTAGAAGAATTTACAACTGGGTTTGCAACTACAAATGCGTCACAAATAACTAATGACAGGTCGTTTTCTGAGTTGAATGAACTCAAGTTAGATAACTGCCACAAGTTGGTATGTGCAGTCTCTTCTAAGGCATTGCATGAGTTGAAGAGTCTGAAGAAGCTCATTGTGAGCCATTGCAACACATTGGAACTGGTATTTAACATTCATGATGAAATATCTTATCATACAAATCTCCTACAACATCTGGATGAATTGATTTTGATTGATCTACCTAAACTAAGTTATGTCATCAACAAAAAGTTTGTTAGGTTTTGTGAAAGCATGCAAAGCTTACAAGTGAAGCAATGTAAGTTACTTAAATGGCTACCAATTTCTTTAATGCTGATAAGTATAGAAATTTCAAATTGTGAAGCCTTGGAGAAAATTATGACCACTGATAAAGATGAAGGAACAAGAGGAAAGAACACATTTCCTAAGTTAAAGTTTGTCTGTCTCAAGAACTTGACAAACTTGTATAGTCTTTTCTCTTTTACATCTGAATTTCCTTCCTTAGAAGAATTGAAAATAACAAATTGTCCCAATTTGACAAATTTTGTTGAAGAGTCTAAGGAACTAAAAGATCTTTCAATATCGACCACTTCAAATGTTTTCTTCCCAAATTCAGTAAGTTTCTTCCTAAATTCAACAAGTTTAGATTTAAAACTATAAATGATACTTATGATCATATGTGTATATATAGAGACGATTAATATATATATATATATATATATATATATATATATATATGTGTGTGTGTGTGTGTGTGTGTGTGTGTGTGTGTGTGTGTGTGTACAAGAATGATTTTCTATATATAGGAAGGTGTATAGTGTTAATAATCTTTGTTCCTACCATTGAAACTTATCGTTTGTTCATTACTTCCTCGCAGTTATCATTGGAAACATTGAAGATGTTGTACATGAAAAATCAAGATTTTGAGAAGCTTTGGCAGAACAATTGTCATTCCAAATCATTTTATGAATTGGAATATCTAACTTTGAGTAACAACAACAAATTATTGAATGTCATCTCTTCTAACATTATCATAAGACTTAACAAGTTGAAAAAATTGACTTTGGAACAATGTGATGTATTGACTGAGATATTTTATCTTGAAGATGATAAACCAACTGGTATTATCCAAGAACTTCTTCCTCAGTTGCAGGAATTGGCATTGAGTTATCTAAGAAGTTTCACTTGTATTTGGAACATGGAACCTTCAGTTTCCTTTTTCCAAAATTTAATGTCACTTCACATTGTTCATTGTGGAACCCTCCAAAGTCTATTTTCAATTTCTTCTACAAAAAACCTTCAAAATCTCAAATCACTAAAATTGTGCAATTGTGACAAATTAGAGGAGGTAATATCTATTGATAATCGTGAAGACATGACAGTTAGTTTTCCAAAAATGGAGTGTCTTGTACTCAAGGATCTTCCAAAGT
>Ga0214543_1007810_pt1 | contig 18004 bp, 7 predicted proteins | sample CNSS2metaG_FD_160094 | JGI IMG/M metagenome (GOLD analysis project Ga0214543, IMG submission 160094) | Root nodule microbial communities from cowpea collected in UCLA plant growth center, Los Angeles, California, USA - CNSS2 | ecosystem: Host-associated > Plants > Roots > Nodule | place: USA... | reverse complement strand
TTGTGTCCTAAAACTATTATACATTGGTGGAAACTTTTATGTTGTTTTGTACTGTTGGATGGATATACTTTGATCATTGTAGGATTGATTATCTATCCTTTTTAAATAGGTATTGCAAATATTGGAGGTATTTAGACATTTTTTGTGATAATTTATTTTCTTTGTCTTCTTTTTTTATTATGGACATAGGTTTATGGACATGACTCATAATAGAGAGTGAATAACAATTAAGTAATTGCAATTAACAAAATAATATTTGTAGGAGATTAATAGAATTGTAATAAATTAACTAATCAATTGTGATACAAATTAGTGATAAAAGAATTGCGAGAAATTAGCTACGGATTAGTGAGAAACAAATTGCAACAAATTAGTTACAGATTAGCTACGGATTAGCGAGGAAAAAATCGCGACAGATTAGCTACAGATTAGCGAGAACAAAATTGTGACATATTAACTACAGATTAGCGACAACAGAATTGCGACAGATTAGCTACAGATTATCGACAACAAAATTGCGACAAATTAGCTACGGATTAGCGACAATAGAATTGCGACAGATTAGTTACGGATTAGCGACAACAAAATTGCGACAGATTTGCTACGGATTAGCTAGAAATTTTAAAACTTTTTCACTTCAATTAAGGATGGAATAGAGAGGGATTAGCTATGAATTAGCTAGAAATTTTAAAATTTTTTCACTTCAATTAAAGATGAAATAGAGAGGGATTAGCTATGAATTAGCTACGAATTAGCTAGAAATTGTAAAACTTTTTTTACTTCAATTAGAGAGGAAATAGAGAAGGATTAGTTATGAATTAGCTACAGATTAGCTACGGATTTTATCCCTCTAATTAGCTACCTGTATTTAGCTACGGAAAATTTCCTAACAATTTTATAGTTAATCTGTCGCAAAATGGTTTAGCTACGGATTAGCTACGGATCAACTATGAAATTTTTCGTAGCTAATATATAAAATTTTTTTAGTGATAGTTAGGACACTACATTTGACTGTAGATAAACTTTACCTTAAATTTCTATTATTGTCATTGTTGTTATTGCTATCATTATTAAGACATCATTATCCTCATTTGGGTGTATGTATCACATTGTGAATGCGAAAAGTGGTTAGTTAGGCATGTTGTAATATGTTTCATTGTTGATTTTGAGTTTGATTTAAGTTTGTATTGTTGTTAGGCATGTTGTAAAATGCAGACAGTTTGATTAATTTGATTAGTTATGTTCTCAAATAGGTTTCTTCATTAACATCACAAGTCAACGAAATGAAGGCAATGATGACTTTCTTTGTGCAAAATATCAAGGAGAATTGCTGCATGACTTTCCTTTGTTTCATTCATCATTGGTAATATTTAAATTTTAAGTATATTAATATATATTTTATACTGTGAAGAATGTTACTAATTATTATTATTTTGAATATTAGGTATCTAATAAGGGTAGTGTTCCCAATGGAGAAACAAATGACTCAGATCAAGATTGATAGTTGAAGAATTTTATTAGACTTTCATTTTATTTGACTTTATAACAAATATAACAAAGATATTGTAATAGTTCACTAGTTTGAACATTTAAACTTTATTATTTACTTTGAACTCATAGACTACGGTCCTTGGTTTTATGAATGCTATATCTAGTTATAAACAAATATCTAAATGTTAGAATTTTTTTCTTATCATATGTTTTACGAATTATATGCATTCAAAAAGTATAATAAATAAAATTAAGAGAATTTGAAAAGTAAAAACATCAATAAATAAAGAATTGCATTGTAGGGGTAAAAATGGACTTTCAGTATTATTATATAGTATAAAGGATTTAAAACTACATATAAGGAACATGCACTACGGTTACAAAATCGCAGTAAATACTAGTGGTTTAGAACTGTTGGTAATTACCAGGGGTTTTAAAACTGCCGGTAATTACCAAGGGCTTCGAAACTGCTGGTAATTACCAGGGGTTTGAAACCGCCGGTAAATACCAGGGGTTTCAAAACTGCTGGTAAATACCAGGGGTTTCAAAATTGCCGGTAAATATCAGGGGTTTCAAAACTGCCGGTAAATACCACGGGTTTCAAAACTGCCAGTAAATACCAGGGGTTTCAAAACCGCCAGTAAGTGCTGCTTTATCAGGAGTTAGTCAAAAACGCCAGTAATCTGTTAACGACGCTGATTTTTCTAGGGGAAAAACAAACCGTCAGAAACTCCTTTAACGGGGGTTAAAACCTCCGGAAATGCCATAAATAACCTCTGGTAAAAATTGATTTTGTTGTAGTGTGTTAATAAATATTATATAATACCAAAGATAAAAAGATCATTTTAATTTTAAAGAAATTAAAAATACATATATAAAAAAACAAAATAAAAAACATTTCTTTTATTATAATTAAATAATTATTCTAAAATAAAATGTTGAAAATCTTCTCATTTATTTTACTTGGTCAAAAAACATTTACAAATAATAAAGAAGAAACCGGTGTTATCAATTGATAATGAAAGTTTTGACTAATTTGTATGCAAATTGTTGACAACATTATAATTTATAATTGAACATAATTTTTATTATTACTTGAGAGGTAAAGAGCCTTTATTGGTAACGAACTTACGACTAAATCTATGTATTCATGTATTTGACTATTTAAAAAAATCACGTGTCTCTAAAATAAGCCAAAATTGATTATTTTATTAACATTTAATATTTGCTTTAAAAACATACTTATGTTTAAAGTTTAGCATTATTTACATTAAATATTATTGAGAATAAATTAAAAAGTATGAAACTATTCCTTCAATAAATTTCACTAAACTTTTTTACCTCGATAAAAATATATTTTTTACTTTTATTTTAATTCAAAAATATTATATATTGAAAAATTCCAATGACACTAAAAGGCCTCATAGAAGAAACTTCTATTCTATTTAGAAAATATCATCATGTCATATGTATAATATAATGCATCGAAATATTATTCTAAGAAAATCTTTGATTAATAATTAATTTTAGTAAAAAAATAATTAGTCACTATAATAACCAATTTAGATACCAATTTATAATGTAAATTATTTATAACTAAAATAGTTTAAAAAAATTATAATTGGTTTTTAAATCGGTAACTAAAATAGTTTTTATTATGAATTGGTCTCTAAATTGGTTACTAACATTAATTATCTAGATTTTAGCTATAAAAGAATTTGTCTCAAACTTAATCTATACTTATTAGATTGGTTTCTAAATTGGTCTCTAAACCTATCTTTTGATAATAAAATTGATCAATATTTAACAATTTTTTTAGTATTTATTGATTTTATAGTAATTATTTTAAAAATAATATCAATTGAAATTTTTTATTTTATACCAATATAAATGTATTATTATTAAATTCTTAAATAAAATGTTATTTTTAATCATACCACATAATAAATAAATCTTTTTAACAGAAACACACCCTTAAACATCGTGGCAGTTGAATTGGGTGTTGTAAACATAAAATTCAAATAAATACACAATAAATTTAGTTTAACATCATATAACTTACATTTACAAATATTCAATAAAATTATTATGACTCACATGTAACTTTTCAATAAAAATACAAATTTTTCTACAATTTTTTTAAAACAAATTGTAAATCGTTTTATACAATTTTTGTAAATAGAATTACAAAGCTTCTCACATATTTTTTTTTTGAATAAAATTATACAAATCATTTAAAGATATAACTATCTAAATTCTTCATATAGCTACAAATTTACTTGTGATAATAACTATCAAATTAACTATTTACTATAATAGTTTCTTACCCTTTTTTTTCATATTATTCAATATCAAATTTTGAAAAATCCCGCATAAAAATCAATAGTTATCTAGTTATGTTATTAGATAATGAATTGTATATTCTTTTTAATGTTGTATATTATGACGACTATAATTTCTGTGTATATAAATTGCAAAGTTTTCTTATTAATGAATATGATTAGTGTTTTTCTCAATCGTATGTTAATTTAAATTTAAATACATTTCAGTCTTTATCTTTTTCCTAAAGTCCATTTTGTCTTTATCTTTTAAATCATTTATCTTGGTCAGTATCAAAATCTGAGCCAACATTGTAGTATTCAATTTTAAATAATTTAGTCAATTATAATTATTAAATCTATCAACATAGAATTGGAGCCAGTGTTCGTCAATAGACACTTGTATTGTGTAATTCACTTCTGAAACTTATCTCATTAAATTTATGAAAATGAAAATGAAATAACTCAATCAATATTACTATTAAATTTATCTACATGAACATTTATATTATTAAATCAGTATCTGGATTTTGGGTCTACATTCATGTTTTTTATTTTTAAAACAATTTTTTAGAACTTTTAACTAATTCAAAACGCAACACTTATCTACATGAAAACTAAGTTTTTAAACCAAAAACGCCATGAACATGATAGCAAGTATATGAAGAGAGACATAGTAGTGACGTTCACAATCCGTTAACTATTCTAACAGTGTGAAAATGACCAAATTGAATAAAATTGACGAATATTAGGATTAAATTGAGAAAAAAAATTAAAAGTATGACCAAATTGAAAAAATCGAATGAAAATTAGGACCAATTCATTATTTAAGTCTTTTCTTTTTAATATTTTATTCCAATTTTACTAGTAGTGTCACTGTGTCATTTATTGATGACTTTATTTGTATGTAAAATGTCTTACATTTGAATGTATGTTTTATATACTATTAATTTAAATTTATGTTTTAACTTTTATACAGTTGGTCATTAACTTTTACTCAGTTGCATGCTTAAATATTATTTGTTTTTTTTTAGCAATTTAATTTGGATCCCATTTAAAAACTAATAAAATAACTTTTTTTTTAAATATTTACAAGGCTTAAATAGTTATTTGGTCCTAGTTTTGGTCCACTTTTCTCAATTTAGTCTTAGTTTAGGATTTGTTTTCAATGTGATCCTAAATTTTATTCAATCGAATCCTTTTTCTTAACGCCGTCAAACTCGTTAACAGAACAATTGTGACGTGGTGCAGTTTTCATTGACATGCTGCCACATCATCCATCATCTTCAACCTTTCATCCTTTCTCCCACAAACTAGAAATCCTAGGTAGTTTTTGCACTTGCACCATTGATGCACCCATGTCTCCTCTACGCCACAACTCGTTGGCGTTAGTTGGAGCTTCATCGGAGATCCCATTAAGACACCACTTACAACTAAACGACAATCTTCGTCATCAACGCAAGCAATGGCGGAACTAGGTGATGACCAGGGGGAGCCACGGCTCCCCCATTTTTTTCTTCTAAAAATGAATTATATATAATAAATTATATATAATAAATCTAATTTGACCCTTATATTTTTAGTCCAAGTTCTATCACTCAACGCAAGACAATAGCGACCACGTTCACCACGCACTCGCTTGAAACAGATCGAATAACGGGCACCCAAAAGCAAAACCCTAAATCGCGTCAACCTTCATTGCAATGCGTAGAGACTAATTCAACCCACCACCACATCGTGAAACTTCCGCCTCCTGCATCTTCAACCATTGTGAGACCATCTCGTGCCACAACTCATCACAAAGTCAGCTACAAAACGAAGGGCGATGTAATTCAGAGTTCACGAACCAGAAAACACAAGGAACACACATATCGAAAACCAACACTCGAGAGCTTGTCGGAAAACAAAAGTCGAACATCAACGTTCTCTTTGATGGAAGTGAGTGCGTATTGCACACAATGGACAACCTCCTTAGATCTTCAATGGAAGCAAATCCCCAAATCCAAATCAAACCCTAAACCCAAAAATGTCACATTAGTGAACAATACATCACGTTACAGGAACAATCCACTATATACACTGTTTTGTTAATGATTCTGATGGTGTTAAGAAAATAAATTTGATTGAACTAAATTTAAGACCACGTTAAAAACAAATACTAAACTAGGATCAAATTAAAAAAATTGACTAAAATTAAAACCAAATTTCTATTTAAACCTTTTAACAAAGAGTTAAGCGTGGATTAAAAATCATCTCCAAATATTTATTATGCGGGTATTCGAGTGATAACAAGACAAGTAATATCTTTTCTTTTTAAAAAATAAAAACATTCTCAAAAAGCCAAAAAAAACCGTGTTCCTATCATCATTTTCACATTCCGTGTGTCCCTCTCAATACACACTACAATATTTTGGTATTTTAAACGAACTTGGCTGAATCTTCTCCACAGTTCAACACACCGCACCACCTCTCAACACCACCGCACCGCCTCACTTCTGTGCGCCTCCCTCCTTGCACCACCATACCGCCTCACTTTTGTGCGTCTCCTCCCTCTCAACATCACCGTCTCACTTCTGTTCATCTTCCTCTCAATGAAGTTCTTGAATAGTAAATAAAGGTTAGTATGTTTCACACTCTGAGGTATGCAATTTAGGGTTTTCCTCCTGTTTTGGTTAATTTTTTTAAATTGATTTTGTTACTTTTCGTTTTGTATCTATAATTTGGGGTTTGGGTTTTATTTTGTTATCTGGGTAAGATTTGGTGATTTGGTATACAATTTATGGTATACAAAGTGCAGAGTTTGTTTATGGCAAGGGGTTTCTCTGCCTGGTTCAATGTTTCAGTGCAGTAAGGGAAAATGTCTTTTCTGCCTATTTCTATGTTGCTCCCGTATTCATGCTTGGTTCTGTTTTAGAGAAAGTGTTATTCATGCAGTAAGAGAAAAGCATGATACACTGTAATCACAATCAGTGTAATGCGTTGTTCCCCAGTAAGCTTGGTTGCAAATTTGTGATTCACGTAAAAATCATTCTTTGTGAGAGTAGTATAGCAGGACAAACACATTCCCCTGCCCCAAATTGATTGCCATGAACTCTCTTCTGGTTGGTTGCAAACAATTCTCACAATCAAGTACAAGTCTGCAATGGTGTGTTATGTCACTATTATTCAAAAATAAGGCGTGACATAAATTTGGAATAGGTGTTTCTCCCTGACAGAAGAATGCTGTTGTAAGTTGATTTTGTGTGCACTCTTTGTACTTTTCCAATAAGGGATAGCAATAGAGTTATCAAGGCTACTAATAATCAATGCAAAAGCCCATGGTTTGGACTTGAGAAAATGGATGTAGGGAGGTCAATTTTAAAAGTACAACACCAGGAAACATAAAGGCACAATAGAGATTGTATCAACCTTATTAATACCTAAGAGAATGAAGATCAAGATGAATATGAGTTCCATCTGACAAACTTTACACAGATCATTAACATTAAAAGATTGATGAAATATTACAAACATGAGTCTGGCAGCCATTCTAATTAGATAAAAAAGAGGAACGATTACAAAATGTTCTGTATGCCTTCAGTAGAATCTCATGAAATTACAGATGGTCAGATGTCAACAATAGGATTACACTCATGATAAACATGCTTTTGTGTCAGCTATCCTCTAAACCACCTCAAATAGAAAAAAAAAATTACAAACTGATTATGTCTAACATGGTACTAATATAGATATGATTGTCAAGCACACTGCCCAGGCTGGATAGAATTCAAGGTTGTGTTTGCTATGCAAAACAATGGGCAATTTATAAGACATTAGCTCATCATAATTGCTAATATAGATAACCACCGTATACCATAATAGACTAATAGTAGATAAATATCCATATCTACAACTCTAGAAGTACAAGATGATGCACACATGAATCAACAATTACCAAAATAAGTAATCTACAATGTTATCGAAAGAAGCACATACATTGAGCTAAGCCAGCGTAACTCAGATACACTTTGATGATGTGATTTTTCCAAATCTGCCGAACCTTAAAAAAAAAGAGCAAATAGGCTCAACGGTCCAGTTAACAATATTCAAGGTCATACATGATATATATTCTGTGCAAGCCGCAGCATTGTAGTATTTAATATGTAGAGTATACTACAGACTTTTTATGAGCCTTCCTTTTGTCCAGACTCCAGATACTCTAAATGCATCTTAGTTTGTTAAGTAAAAAGGTTTCAAGTGAACTAAGGTGTGTATAATTTAAACAGACTTTTAACAATAGTTTTAAACTTACAGGGTTGGTACAGAATGCCAGAATTTTCAAGAAGTTCATGCCTATGCCACTTCAATAAAGATACTGTTAAGTAACTAAAACTTAAATGAATCCTAATAAAGAAACAAATGCATCCTGATGTTAACTCGATTCTATATCAGTATGAAAATAATTATCATATAAATAAATAGATAAGAATAAAGTATAAAGTAAAAAAACTCACATTTACTGCCAATAGGGAAACAAATAAACCCAATTAAAATTTGGGACACGTGATGGCTGAAGAAAAATAAGTGAATTGTAAGTACCAACATGTACACATCTAACGTATGTATTTGAGATCTCATCAAGATTCACCCTTGAGCATTTAGATTTCACCTCCTCTTCAACAAGTGGAAATGGACCCTGTCATTGAATTAAAAAAAGAAGTCATAAAAGGGTATGAAGAAATTGAGAGAAAATAAATCAATAAAAATATTTAAAACATCATTATCAGAAAATACGAAAAGAGAACAGTACCTAGAAGACAATAATACAGAACTGAGAAAGAGAAGAGAATAGGATTTTTATAAACTGCAAAATGGTTTCTTGCACTACCTTTTGAAGTACATATTTAGTGTTTATACAAACGTAGTAGCTTACTTTGCTGACCGGACTATAGGTCTAACTAAGTGGCAGCTCAGCATAACTGACTTCAGTAAGTTAGTTACAACAAATGCTGCCAAAGAACCTATAATACTAAGCGTTTACAACAGCTAGCTTTGCTATTATCATACCTATATATTTATATTTACATGATTATATTCTTCTTTGAGATAATCCCATATGGCTTTGGATGAATTTAGAGACATGATTCGAGTGAAAATTGTTGGTGAAACTGCAGCAAAGAGACATGCCTTTGGCTTAGCTTTACTGGTTTTTTTGTCCTTGTGACTCTTGATTTGAGCCATTGTTGGATTGCCAGGTAGTGCAGGAATTTCATAGTCCTCTTCAATTGCCTCCCCATAGATCTAGAGCCTCTAGGTAGGGTTCCATTTGTGCTGCCCACATTTGATAATTTTCGCCACTGAAAACTGGTGGTGCTATTGCTGAGAAACTTGAATCTCCTTCCATTCTTTCAGATTGTTCTATGATACCAATTGTTAGTAATTTTTCTGTGAAAGTCAAAGGTATTTCTCATTCAACATATTACAGAAAACATTACAATGTTAAAGGCTACAAAAGAAACATAACTGCACACACTTCCCACACAACATAACTGTCCGCAAATAAAAAACTGACAGAAAAACAAACTGAGATAAAAAACTGTTTGTGAAATTGAAAAACACTTCTCTAACATTAACTGTTATTGAGACGCCTTGCAAGTGATAGACCTCACAGAACAATTTTGCTATTACTTATTTAACCCTTTTAGAGGTTATTCCATCATTCTTCATCTATTTCAATTTTATTCATAAGTATGTAGTTTACTTTTCATTATTTCGTTCATGTGTATTCTATCTCAATTTTATATGGTATAATACTTCAATTCTATTATATACATCTTATTTTTTTTAAATAAATTCATAGTTCTTTACTTATTTTTAATCACATGTTTTTCTAGTGATTGAATTTTTTTTCTTTAATATTCTCATAAGATTAGTTTATGATTTGAAACAATCAAGAGATTCAACTCTTAACACATCTATATAACACATAACACATCTATGTATCATATGTGTTATTCTTCCCAAGCTTCGTAGCATCCCATTGAGTTAGTACCTCTAATAGTAAACTATTGAAATTGGGTATATTGATGGAAAATTAGCTTCGAAGAAAAAACATAAAGTATACAGGTACGATGAAAAAAAAAAAAAAGATCTTGAAGGAATTTTTTATGATTAATGACAAAACAAAATGCAAGTTTATACAAAAATTATAGGTATAATTAATGATTTAGTGTCCTAATTTTTTGGTTTAGTTCAATTTGGTCCCTTTATTATTGGTTGGTTCAAGTTAGTCCCCCAATTATTGGAAAGGATTCAATTTGGTCATCTCCAATTTTATATTTCTAGATATTTATAAGCTGCCACGTGTCAGGTTGTCATGTTACGTGACAGCATGACACGTGACAGTGGTAATAGTTATTTTCAATTTAGTTTCCTATTTAAATTTTTGGTTCAATTTAGTATCCATATTTCTTAAATCAGTCTAATTTTGTCCTCCCAATTTGAGACCAAATTAGTAAATAAACTTAATTATAAAACTTATATATACATGTTAAAATAAGTTTTTTGAATTTATACATCAAATCATTATACCTAAATATTCAAATTATTTTATTTTTTACAAGTGTAAAAAATTTCAAGTGTAAAAAAGTACAAAGGTAAAAATGTAAAAAATAGACTAATTTGAGTGTTTAGGTGGGGTGATTTGATATATATATTCAAAAAAATATTGTAATATGTATATATAAATTGTAATTAAGCTTATTTAATAATTTGGTCTCAAATTTGAGAGGCCAACATTGAGTTGTTTTAAAAAATAGGAGTACTAAATTAAATTAAAAATTTAAGTAGGAGACTAAATTGAAAACAACTACTATTGACATGTGTCAAGATGGTAAACTGTCACGTGGCATAATGATAACCTAACATGTGGTAATTTATAAATTTTTAGAAAAAAAATTAAAAATTTCAGGGTTTGACACGTGTCCTGTACGGACAGTGTTCATTCCAACTTAACGGAGAGGACAAAATTGAACATTTTTAAATAATTGGGGGACTAAATTGAACAAATCAATAATAAGAGTACATTTTAAAATACTTTGGAGACTAAATTGAACAAACCAAAAAATTAGGGGACTAAATCAGTAATTATACCAAAATTATATATATATGAGAGAGTGGATTGGAAAACGAACTGAAAATGAATAAACACAGATGTGTTTGTGCAATTAGAAAAGGCAACAGCAACACCCAAAACGGATAGAAACTTGCAAGAGAGAAACAGTGAACCACGGAATTGTTACCCAGGTTTGTTCTGCATAAGAATTCGTCTAGAAGCAAACAAATCCACTGTCGTTTATTACCTTTTTCTAGTTTTTATCTTAGCTCGCTGTGTTATAAACTCGTGAGTTTACATAAGGTTGAGCGAGTTTGCTCCAGTTTTCACAAACCTACTAGAAAACGATTCTACTTATGAATTAACTAGGTTTCAAGTGTGTGGGAACGTAAAGTTGTTCGATTTTCTACGTTCTAGCCTACCTTGCTCACAGTCTTATATCTTTCTGCGTTGTTTTCTGTTCTTCCTATTATTTCATACGCAATACAAACATTGTGTAGGTGCAGGAGTAAGGTTTCTTCGAATTTTTGAACGGGCACGGTCACAATCTTAATCCCCTCAATCTTCCTGACTTTTCTGACGACTAAGGCAAAATTTAGGGAAACGATGGGAGGTATTTCAAAGTTGTTACTGATTTTTATGTTATCTTTTTGCTCTGCTCTATTTTCCTTTCCCTTGATTTTCTTACGCTTTTAAGTGTTCGTAGGGACACAAACTGAGAGAGAAGAGAAGGTGTCTTTGGAGCTCAGTGAAGAAATTCTTCAGAGTATGGAAGTAGGAATGGCCTTCAAAGACTATGTAAGCAATTCTACCATTACGTTTTCTGTTCTTATTTTAGATTAGGGCAGTGTTTCTAATGTTTTGGGATTTGGCAACCTCAAATTTGTTTTTCATTGTATTCTTTTCTTTAATTTTGTGTGCATATGTTTTTCAGAATGGTAGAATTAGTTCCTTGGACTTTCACAGGGCATCCAGTTATCTAGTAACTGCTAGTGATGATGAATCCATTCGACTGTATGAGGTTACCAGTGGAACGTAAGCCCCATTTTATCTGTTGCTCTAATTATATAGACAATTGAATGAATGATTAGAGAAAATCTTTTTATCCTAAAGTTTATTGTCATTGTTGCATCCTCATATCGATTTACATCTCTAGTATGATTTAAGAAGATTGCATCATTATTTGATTTGATGTGACAAATACTTTCAACAGATTGGGTTTATTAACATTTATAAATGACATAAGATGTAATTTGACAACTACAAATTGTTCAATCATTTACAGCTAAATTGTTGACATTGACTATGGAGCAAATATAGAGCTTAATGGTCATGTTATTGATTCTTTGAAATTTCTTGCCATCCTTCCGTTTGTGTAACTAATCTACATGTGTGCATCAACACATTTTCCATCAGTTGTTTGAAGACAATTAATAGCAAAAAGTATGGGGTTGACCTGGTTTGCTTCACATCTCATCCTACAACTGTTATATACTCTTCGAAAAATGGTTGGGATGGTGTGTTTCTTACTTGCTTTCCTCTTCAATAAACTTGGCATCGGCAGTAAATTTTGTATACTCATTATAAAATTTTTCCATCAATCCAGAATCTTTGCGGCTTCTATCGTTGCATGATAACAAGTATTTGAGATATTTCAAAGGTCACCATGACAGGTTTGGTATCTGACATTTTGTAATATATTCATTTAAATTTCATATCATATGATACAATACTCATGTTCATTCCATTTGATTGTTCTAAAAGAATATCAGTTATTTGCCAGGGTTGTGTCGCTAAGCTTGTGCTCTCGGAAAGACTGCTTTATATCTGGTTCTCTAGATCGAACTGTTTTACTATGGGATCAAAGGGCTGAAAAGTGCCAGGTAGTGTCATGTGCATGCTGTTACTTGCTTATTTTATGTCCTTTTGTTTATTATACATCATATAACTTTATAGGGGCTTCTTACATTAAAAATAAATAGGGACTGTTACGTGTACAAGGAAGGCCTGCTATATCATATGACGATCAAGGACTTGTCTTTGCAGTTGCCTTTGGAGGATTTATAAGAATGTTTGATGCTCGCAAGTATGAAAAGGTTTGCAAATTCAAAATGAGAGTATGAATATGTATAAAGCTTGGCTTTGTCTGTTAATTGTGACACACAGTTATAATCTAATATGGTGAATTTCACTTGCTACAGGGTCCCTTTGAGATATTTTCCGTTGGGGGAGATATGTCTGATGCAAATGTTGTGAAATTTAGTAATGATGGGAGTCTCATTCTTTTAACAACGGCAGATGGGCATATTCATGTGCTTGATTCGTTTCGCGGCACACTCGTCAGTATCTTTCCTTGTTTCACTTAATTTATAGTGCTTTGAATTGAAAGGTTTTGTGTGTGATTTTTTTTCTCATTACATTTACATAGTTATCCACATATAATGTCACGCCTGTCTCATGCAACTCCACATTAGAAGCTTCTTTCAGCCCCGAGGGAATGTTTGTAATATCTGGTAAGCATTTTCAGATCATTCCAAGAACTTGTGATCATTATTCATTTGGTATACTCATTATTCGCACATTTAAATCTTTATTACACTGTTTGTTTTTGCCTGAAATAGTGTTTTGGAAGGAAGATTTGGATTGAATATGATTATATTAAAATGTATGCATCATGGTGTGGTTTTTCTGTCTTGTATTCTCAATTTTTTTCCTATTTGTGTGATCCTGTTGGTTGCTGCTTACTGCGTGTGTAGGTTTGTTATGCTTAATTTGATAGTTTTACACTTGGATCCTTTGACAGGTTCTGGGGATGGAAGCATCTATGCATGGAGTGTTCGAAGTGGCAAAGAAGTATGATAAGCTATATTCTTTCTTTTTCATAGCTATTTTCTGTACATATTTTTGTTTGGATAGTAATTTAATAACTGTTAATATAGTTTTTCTCCTATCAGGAGGATATGCTTCCAACTCATCTATCATGTTATTCCTGTTTCATTTTTCAGAATGTTCTACCATTTGATTGTGAATACAGTAATTTATTTCCTATTTGCAAACTGATAATAATGGAGTGAGAGTAGTCTTGACAAAATTAAGCAGAAGAAAACACCCATAATCTAGTATAGCAACTTGTAATGAATTACTTATTACCTCTAAATGACTATGCTTGAGTATTTCGTCAGATGCAGTAGTATATAGTATATAGATTACAGAAAAGAGTACAAGAGAATATTGGAATATAGTTTCAAACTAGGCGAATCTACTCCAACATAAGCTTTTCAGAATACAAAAAAAAAAAGTTTTTACAGGGCTTTTTATTTTTATTTGACATTAGATATCACTAGACAACTAATCTCTTTTCAATAACTGTGTCCATTTTCCTCTCCCCATCTGTTTTATTGCATAGAAATAACAGAATATACTATTTTGAAGCCTGGCAAGTTGTGTGAAATTTGAACTTTTTATGATATGTTTGGATTGCAGTTAGAAAAATTGAGTTTGATTGAATGAAACAGAAAGTCTCATTCAACGAAAAAGCTTTATGGTATTGCTTTGAAAGCAACCCACATTTGGTGCTCAATGAAACAATTTTTTTTTGTCAAACATCATTATGTGACTTTCAATGCAAAGTAAACTTGGGTTTGGGCTTCCAAACGTTAAACCAAATACATACTTAATTATGCATAAAGCGGTTATGCATGAAAAAAACTTCTAAATTCTACTTCGGGTAACATAGTATTTTCCCTTTGTGAATTTAAATACGAATAGTACTTACCATTCCAATGTTAATTCTTTTTTGCCTTGTCTAGGTTGCAAGTTGGAGGAGTGCAACTTCTGATACTGGACCGCCTGTAATAAAGTGGGCTCCTGGAAGTCTAATGTTTGCTACTGGATCATCTGAATTGTCATTCTGGATTCCAGATTTGTCTAAGTTGGGATCCTACGTTGGAAGAAAGTAGAAACAATGCATGGTAAAATTGTTTGCCCATCAACCCACTGAAAGGTAATATTTTTTTACTACCACAGTGACAAGTTTTGTCATGGTTTGTAAATATTCTTCTCTGAAGAGCAACGGGTATTTCAATGACCCTCTTAATCTGTACACGTTAAAATATTTAAATGTATATACCTTCTTTCTGTCAACATGCTTGCTATAGATGTTCATTTGGTGCCCCTGCCAATCAAGATTTTAACATGTCTTGGGAAGCTCTTGGCAAAAAAAAAAAACTGTCCTTGTGAATGGTTGAATTCTGGTTTTGTTTTCAAATTTGACATGCATACTTGAGTTAGGGAATTAACCATTGAATTTTTTTCCTTGCTGAATTGGGGCATGAGTTCCCTTCTTGCCTTTCTTCCATATGGCTATGATACTTTTCCACTTTTAGAAATATGTTGACCAATTTTTATGGGGGCTTCACCCCAAAATTAGTTATTGCAGAACTGTACTTCTGCTGGCAGCAACCAGTAGATGAGGGATTGTTGTGTTTTGCAGAGATGAGAGAATATGAGGAATCTTCTTGGTCGTAGTTGTTACCTAAGGAAAATATAAACTGCTTGATTATATCTTTATGCAATGGAAGTTAATGAAGTGTCATGCCAGTCTGTTGAACCATTCCACTTGATGACTCAGTTCAGATTGGAGACAGAACTTATGGCATAGACGAAAATCCCCTTTCACAGGAGTTATTAATTAACCTATACAACAATATTTTTTGGCCTGCGATTGTTTTAGTCCGATTAGTTTTCACATACAACAGAAATTGATCGACACTTTTTGTTAGGTGAATTTTATTTGAATTAGCCCACCACTATACTCTAATCTTCACCTCTGGGAGGATATTATACTAGAAATCCCATATAGTTAGGCAGCACTACAACGATAATCAGAAAACTTGATAGGTCAAGTGTTGTTACTTCTCTCGAGTAATCACCACTCTTATAATCGTTAGATATTGACTTGACATGACATGTGATTGACATGTTAGGACGAGTTTAAGGATGTGAACAAATGAGAAATCCGATGAATAAAAATCGAAAGAGAAAGAAAATGCAGTGAATGAAAATATGGTGAGAAGAAAAATGAATGTTAGAAGTGTTCGGTGTGAAACAAATAGAGAAGATACAACAAAGGAAAATTATAAATTATAAATTATATTTAATTAAAACTTATCAATTAGCTTGCACAGATAATTGGTCGTATTTTTATAGGGTCCTTTATAAATGGATTATCGTTGTATGATAACATATTAGCTGAGTGCTTGAAAAATGAAATGAATAATATATGACTATTCTAGAATCAGTTACTCTTAGCATTTTAAACACTGAAATCAATTGTAAAGAGATGATAATGGACTATTTTATATACAAAACATGAAGAGGTGAGACTAATGCTTTTTTATTTTTATTTTACTAAATATACTTTTGTATTTTCATATCTATTTTCTTTCTACTAAATTTCTCATAAAAATGTGTTTCCACACTATAGTAGTTTAGAAGCAGGTGAAATAATAAGCTTATTCTTAAGCAGTTGTACCCAAAAAAAGCTTATAATATATATATATATATATATATATATATATATATATATATTATATATATATATACTTCTAAATTATTTTTAAATATCTCTAGTATTTTACTCTACTATTAAAAGTATTATTTTTTTTAATAACTTCTATTTTCATAGTTTTTAAGTGATCTAAATAAAATTATTTATTTACAAATATTAATAATCGAAAATTTATTTAGAATTTGATTATATGAATTTATGCGTATTTAGTTAAATATGTATAATTAACATAATTTTGAAAAATTAAATTTATTTCAATTTATATTTTTTAACACTTTTGTTAGACTTTTTAAAAGTTTAACTTATTTGTATTAATTTGTTAAGATATAGTTTTATTTTCACTTACCAATTTGTTAAGATATAGTTTTATTTTCACTTACCTTAAGATCAAAAATGTATTTGAATTTTTATTTTAAGGAGTAATTTTATTGAAATTTAAAAATCAAGATGTATTTGTGGATGCCTACATGTATATTTTTTTTATAACCGTAGATAATTTTAATTTTTACTTCAATAGGGGTAAAAAAATGAAAAGTTTTAGATTTAAAACAAAAATTAAATTTTGGAACGAGTGAAAAAATTATTTGGCACCATCATGCACGCGTCGAGCACCAGAGGAAGAAGAGGGTGCATTGGTGTGAAAGCATGACCATTTAAAGGCTCTTTTACCATTCTAAGTGCATTAGTGTGAAAGCATGACCATTTGAAGGCTTTTTTATCATTCTAATGTTTATGAAATTGCAACATCTGAGCAAGTTTCAAAAAAAATTCAAGTTTCGGCAAGTGTATAAACTTGGCACGAATTCAAAATGAAGTTGGATCATGTTGAACTCGTTTTATTGTAGATGAATTAAAGTTTTGCCAAGTCATGACAATTTATGTAGAAAAAGTTGAAGTCATAACAATTTGAGATGACTTTGATTAAGATTAATCACATTTTTTAACTATATACTAGAGTTGTATTATGTTATACGACTTCAATTTTATTTTAAGTCATGTCATGGCGTAATAATTTCAGTTCTATTTATTTTGTTGTAGAATTAAAGTCATCACAATATAATATACTTTAATTCATTTAATTATAGAATTGAAGTCATGCTAACATGACTTTTCTTTTTTATAGAAAATGTGATTAAACTTAATCGAAGTTATTTCAAACTTTCAACTTTCTCATAAAAGTAGTTATGACCTCGCACATTTTTAGTTCATTCATAATGAAGTTGCTTTAGTTTAATATGTGTATCACACCTAGCACATATCATCCTTGAACGACAACCCATATCGGACAAGGCTGGGGGATTGGTGTACTGTATCTAGCCGAAATCAACCAAGTAAAAGTAGTGTATATCGAGACCACCTAATATTCGAACATCACCAATATAAGCCACCTAGCCAAGTTGACCGACTACTCGAACACACCTGCTAAGTTCTCCAAAAAGCTAAGGGGACCCCCGCATTCAATAGGCCTCAAGGGCCTGGGTTGTGGCCCAGGCCCACTCATGGCCCAAGCTAGGGCCCAGGTCAAGACCCAGC
>Ga0214543_1007808_pt1 | contig 18005 bp, 15 predicted proteins | sample CNSS2metaG_FD_160094 | JGI IMG/M metagenome (GOLD analysis project Ga0214543, IMG submission 160094) | Root nodule microbial communities from cowpea collected in UCLA plant growth center, Los Angeles, California, USA - CNSS2 | ecosystem: Host-associated > Plants > Roots > Nodule | place: USA... | reverse complement strand
ACTCTCACAAATGGTTGAGACACAAGAGTGTTTTTACTTCAAAATGTTCAACCCTTTTACATGTCTAGGAGCACCCCTTATATAGAAGAGTTTAGGGGCCTCTAAGCAAATAAAAGATACCTAAGGACGTCTCTACAAAAACCTAACCCTAGCTTCTAGAAACTAGGTCAAATAAGGTAACAAAAATGAGAGACAAAAGAGCTAACTATGGTGTGTGCAAGGCTAATTTCGTTCTAGCACAAAAGGAGACAAAGAATGTGTCTCATATGTCTCCAAAAAGTGGTCAAAGTGTGCTAAAAACAAAGGAGACCAAAGGTACATAGGTACACTTGCTTCATGCCTTTTACTTTATGCTTTATGCCTTTGCTTTACTCTCTCCTCCACATCATTTATGCTCCCCAATCACCATGCGCCACCTAACATTGCTTTCTTACTCCTAATTAACCTACAAAGCAAATAAACATAGATTAGTATGTTGGCTTAAATCAAGTCAACTATATTCAACAAGTCAAACCTAGTCAAAGGTTAACAAGTCAACTAAAGTTTACTCAACTAAGTCAACTTAGGGAATCAAAAATAACAAACACAAATGAAAGGGATGAAGGATTAGTGAACTTCCTTTCTAAACATGCTTAGTCTTCTTAAGCATGTATCTTCATCCTTGGTTAGGGTCAATCATTCATCACTAAGTCATCATTAATCCCCAAATATAAATTATTTATATTTATATAAGGGCTAAATATGTGTTTAGTCTTTAAACTATGCCTTCAAATTGGAATTCGTCAATTTCTCAAAGTTTGATATAATTTAGTTCCTAAACTTTTGAAATAAATAGATATAGTCCTTCTAGCCCAATTACGTTAAGTTTTTTTTTTTTATGTGACAAATGTCGTTTCAGGATGACATTTGAACTGTTTCAACCATTTGACATGTTCCAACTCAAATGTTAGTCTAGTGCACCGTTAAACACGTAAAATAATTTAACATTGTTTTGTTAAAAGAACCATATTCGTTCATTTTAAAGTTTAATGATCAAAATGTATGAAAGTTTAAGACAAAGACAAACTCTAATTTCACATCCAAATTTAGATAGTAGAGTCATATATATTATAGACTAAATTACTTTTTTGGTCTTCGATTTTGTCAAAAAGTGTCAATTTAGTCTTGATTATTTTAAAAGTGATTCAATTTGGCCCTTATCGTTAGTTTTTCACAATCAGTGTTAAATTAAAAAAAAACACAAATTGACAAGTTGCACTGACTTTAACACTATTTGTGAAAAACTAACGACAAGGACCAAATTGAATCATATTTAAAAAACTATAACCAAATTGATACAAAAAAAATACAAAATGACCAATTTGAGACTTTTTGACAAAAATAAGGACCAAAAGAGTCAGTTAGTCTATATTATATAATTACAATTATACATGAAGATTTTATTTATTGTTCAATTTTAAATATATTTTTTTAATGGTGTATTTCTTTTTATACTAATAACTAATAAAAATTTAAGAACATGAATTTAGTTGAGTTAAAATCCTTGCACTACAAGAAAATTTGTTATTGATGACATAAGCCAAACCATAGGCCCAGTCTAAGACCCAAAGATGATGACATACGTCCAACCATGTTGTCTAGTAAATAAAAGCTATCCAAGTAGCTATAGCTTGGATTAAGATTTTATTAAATTAGATTTAATTTTTTGGCCATGTATTTACGCCATGCTTAAAATAATTAAGATTTAATTACTCTTTTAGTCCTTGTTTTTGTCTAGAAATATCAAATTGGTCCATTAATTTTTTTTTTGTTTCAATTTGGTCCCGATGTTTGAAAAACTGATGTAATGTGATCCTTTTTGTTAAATTTTTTGAAACAAATCAAGGATTTTTCATCAAAATTGAAGTTGCTAATAAGGATGATTTGCTTTAGTGTTGTAATTAACATAATCATAGTGTCAATTTTGATAAAAAAAATCATTGATCCGCTTCAAGAAATTTAACAAAAAAGACCAAATTGTATTAATTTTTAAAAAATCAGGATCAAATTGAAACTTAAAAAAATTGGAGGACCAACATGACATTTTTGAACAAAAACAAGGACCAAAAGAGTAATTAAACCCATAATTAAGTTGCACATTAAAATTGGATCATGAAAAATCACCTAGCATTTATATTGGGCATCAATTGATCCAATTCAAATGCTAGGCAAAGAAGCACATTCTAGATCACCACACATTTAACATATTTAGCACATGGTGCAAACATGTTAAATGTGAGGTGCCACATGTCACTTAATCCATTTTTCAAGGCTAGGAAGTTAGAGCACATGTGCTGAAAATTCTTTTACGTTTTCCATCTCTTTTGGCCAAGAGATTGGAGTCTCCTTTCTATAAATGGAGAGCTCCACCCTTTGTAAAAATAACTTTTGAATGCTAGTGTTATGTTGTTGAAATCACTCCACAACTTGTATTTCAGAGTCACTTACTAGAGCTTCCCTTAAGAACCTCCTCTAGCTTTCCTTCTCTAAAATTGGCCAAACCTTCTTAGGGTTCTACATTAATGTTAAGGTTTCTTGTCTAAGGTTCTCCTATTACTCTGTTATAATTAGCTTTTAAGTAGTGTAGTTTCTAGGTTATTATAGACAGATTTATTGTTCCTAAAATTCAGTTTAGTTTCTTAGCACTTATAATGTCTCTACATAGTTTCTTACCTTTACCAAGTTCTAGCTTAGTTTTGATATTAGTTTCGTACCTAAGTTTGGTTTTAAAGTTAAGTTTAGTTTAGACTTTATGAGTTAGTTTTATATTTTACATAATCATTAGTTAGCATATACGACCCTAGTTAGCACATAGAATTAGCTTAGTTAGTGAATCTAGTGCATTCAATTATGTCTAATTTTGATTCCTTTAGGTGAATAAAAGATTAACTTATGTTTGGTAACTTGTGTGCAGGATAAAACATTCAAAACAATGGTTGAAATTTGATTGGAAATCTGAATTTGTGGCATCCAGCAGCTGCACACAAAGATGAAGCAAAATTGAAGAGTAATTCTAGGATGGAAGTTTGACCTTAGGGTTGACTTCCAAATATGTAGGCTAGATTGGTGATTCAAGAGTTGGAAGCCCCCAAGAACACTAAAAGGGATTGGAATATAGCGAAATTGTCATGAAATCAACACTCATTCCACCAAACATAGTTAGTTTAGTTAGCTTGTGGTATTGACTCTTGGGTATTTTTAACTAGAGTACCTAGTTAACATAGTTCTTTTTTCGCAATTGAATTTGGCTCTAAAGAATGGTATTAGCTTTGAGAGCTTGTTCAATTTAACAATCCACACTAGCTTTAAGACACAAACCAAAGACATCAAGGCTTCTTCAAAACAATAAGTTCAGAGCTCATATCAGAATCACCAAAATTGAATTACCTAGACTGTCCAATTGAAGTCCAATTCAAGAATAGTCTTTCTCCAATTAATCACAATCAAATTGGCACCTAGCAAATCAAATAAACCAAAATTTCTCAACTAGGCACAACATTTCTAAGACCAAAGTTCAATTAGAAACAAACATAATTAATAAGTAAGTAAATCTGCAACAGTTCATACGAAGTAACAAACATGTGAGAATTTATGTGCAGCAAGTTTCCATAAAGCTGCCAAAATAGGGAATAGAGAACTCCATAAATCTGCCAAAATCACTTTATAAATCTTCAAACAAGTTAGAACAAGTTGATTAAATTATGTGCAACAAAAGTTAATCAAGCCTTGCTATAAATCTGCCCCAAGCCCCAAGTCCATAAATTTGCCCTAAGTCCATCTCAAACACTAACACTTGAAATGCATGGCCACCTTAATAAACCCCCTGCATTAAACACTACCAGGCAGGTTCGTGAACCATTCCCACTACACCGTAGAAAAATTGCGAAAAGGACAAACACAACCATAGAAACTCTTGGCAGCACTCACGTGAAATAAAACTGAATTTGAGTACTCAAACCAAAGACCAAACAAAACGTGAAACCAAAAACAACTATAGAACATGAAAACATTGATTTTAACTTAGTGCAACTACCTTTAGACAAACCAATCATGCGGAAAAAACCCAAAAGGACACATGCACAAATTTGTAAACATCAATACACAAATTTAACTATGTTCATGTAATAAGAGTAAAAGAGAAAAAGAAAGCCCATTCATTTCAAGAAAAAAATACATTCACAACCAACTACTCATTACATTAAGGCTACCAAGTGTTATTTATGAATCACAAAACATCAACATGTTACAACTCAATAAATACATGGAAACTAGAGCAATGCATAATCTAAAGTGAGTGAGTGTGATGCAGATGAGCCAAAAACAACCATAATAGAACCTATATGAATTAGTAGCCTATATGAATTATCTAGAAGCCAGATGCAACCATAACAATACATTCATAAGCAGCAAACAACCATTAGACAAGAAACACAAGCTAACCATGGGGTACAATATCAAAATTTAATAACAAAACACAAATTTGGCAGGGGGTACATTCTTAGACATTGCCATTTACCTTCCTTGACAGTACAACCACAAATTTAGCAGCCTCCCTCTCGCGAATATCTCTGCCAATGAATGGGGTTCCTTATGCCTCCCTCGCAGCATCTATGATGTTCTTAACCTACAAAACACTATATAATTCAGAACACATGGATGGGATGGCAAAAAGAAGACGAAAAACCCATACTCACCAACAACTTCTTCGTCAACGATGTGCCGACATGAGGATTACAACGATGCAGGGATTACTCTCAGGCAACAACGTGAGCAACGTTGAAGGCGTTGGCACCGACGACACTATTGTTCTTATCGGTTCTCTGGTGCTAGGGGATCTTCATCTAGGTGATAGAGATTTGAGGATGGAGTAGTTTTGATTTTGGGGGAAACGTTCTGATTTGGGGGAGGGAGTCTAAAATGTTTAAGTTTTGTAGTCGACTAACATACCAAAGAATTTACCGACAGATACAACTGTTGGTAAAGGTCATACAACCTACCGACATCATTATCGACGGATCAATGGTCTATTATGTTTTATCACCGAATTATCGACGGATACATCCGTCGGTAAATTCAACATTTACATCCGCTAGTAAATCCGTCGATAAAACAAATTTTCAAAGGCATTTATTTTGTCGGTAAATATCTGCCAGTAATACTAAAAAGTTTTTTTTGTAGTGATTCACCAACAAAATCCACACCAGCGTGCATCCAATTCTACTACATTGTTTTCGCTACTCATCCATGGAGCTTCCTTCTTTCATCAATCTCGCAAATGGAGGCTCATCAATTCTTATCTACGTCCAAAATTTGTAGGTAATGAAAAATTTTCGTAAGTAATTTGATGTTTTCTACAAACTACCTATGAAATCTATTTCGTTGGTAATAAGCTCATAGGTAATTTTATCTATGAAAATATGCATTCATAGGTAACTTACCAATGAATTACCTACAAAATTATTCATTAGTAATTACCTACAAAACTAAAGCGTTAAAAATTATCTATGAATATTACCTACAAAATATAGTGCAGAAAAATTATCTATGAATAGGAAAGGTACATGTCTAAGTACTCAAGTTACGTACGAAAATCTCCATAGGTAACTTACGAAAATCTTTGCATGTAATTTAGATATGAAAGCTTTCGTAGGAAACTTACATACAAACATTTTCGTGGGTAACTTGCTTACGAAATTTTTACACACTTATGAGTAGGTTATAAGTTAACATGCATCAATCACAATAAATGATTTATAACTTACATTTATAATTTACAATCCACCTACATTTATAATTTCTTAATTAATTTTGTAATTTAATAAAATATCTTTTATAATGATAAATAAAGAAACAGAAAAGTTATAACACTACAAAAAAATTAACCGACTTATAATTTCCTTCATGATGTAAGATAGCATGGTATATTTGTTCAAAAAGTATTGATACTTCTAATTCTACATCTAACTATCCAAAAATAAAAAAAAAAAATACACACTTAACTCGTTTTACTTCTTCTACTTGATCGTTTTATATTATTTGGAGATAGCATACCACTTCCAACATCCAGTGCATAAAATAAATAAAAAATATGAGTAATATTTTATTAAAATAAATTTACTGATAAAGGTATGAAAAGCGGTATCCATATTGTCCAACATCATATGCCAATGAAGAATAAGGAAACGATAGTCATATGACTGATCACCATAGTCATATGGTCTATATCCAATGAAGAATAAGGAAACCATTACATATATATTATATAAAACTATTGTACCATGAAATTATACTTCAAACAAACAAAAGGTAGTGACAATACCATCAAAAAATATGCAATCAGAAATTTAACATATCCCCACATGATTATTATAAAAATGTTGAGCCAGTAGCTAAATTATGGAAGAAGGATATACTCAATGGAAATTGTTGCAAAAGATGTGACACCAATATCATAGCCAAATAGTAGGCCACCAACAACTGGGAAGAGAAACCTGGAAATTTTTAAACGCATTTTAGGTAAGACTATAAGCATAGATCTCTTAAATTTCTTCTTCTCTTCCTCTCGAAGGAAAAATCACATAATTCGATATAACCATGACAAATATTCATATTATTCACTTTCTAGATTATGAATGAAAAGACATGAAGAAATTGAACGTGTGTATGTAGGATCATCATGGATTAAAAGACATGAATTCTTCACATATCCCTCAGTAGACATATATAGAAATATACACACTACTATACCTAATAGTAATTCCAGAATATTAGTATAATTGATGAATTCATTAAAGACAAATCACTTCAATTTGTATGATTTCAAATAAAAATAACAGACAACATAGAATACAGTGCATGGGTATATATACATTTATACACATGCCAAGAAGCATAAACACAATGTACGAGAGGAATTCCTAGTCCCTGTTAAAGGAAATATAATAAAGTGAACGTGAGAGAGAGATATTTGAACGAATGGACTGTTGTATTATTGAATGGAAGGCACCAGGCTATTAAATAGCTCGTACACAACTAAGAAAAACAAAAAAAAAGCCTACATTTAAAGGGCACACTTGAAACTGAATAAAAACTATCCCTAATAAAGTGGGATTTTATTGGACCAGTTCCTGATATTCTTTTAATTCGTTTGTTGTTGATTAAGGGGTACACCTGTAGGCCCATAGCACTTCCACTAGTTCTTCTGGCCATTGGCTCCAATCGCTTACGTAGTTCCACTAGTATAACCTTGTTTGCTGTCTCGGCTTGTCCATTGGTCTGTGGGTGTTCAACAGAGCTGGTTACATGTTTGATGCCAAGACTGGTATAGAATTTAGCGCGTTCTTTGTCTATAAACTGTCGGCCATTGTCGGTGATGATTGTATGTGGGACGCCATATCAGCATATAATATCCTTCCAAACAAATTGCTGGACTTGTTGGGCTGTAATAGTGGCTAAGGGTTTGGTCTCTATCCACTTGGTGAAGTAGTCGACGACTACTATTAAGAACTTTACTTAACCTTTGCCGGGGGAGAAAGGGCTGAGGATGTCCATTCCCCACTTTGCGAAGGGCCACAGGGATAGTATAGAGTGAAGCTGCTCTTATTTCTGGTGGATAAGGTTGCCATGCTTCTGGCATGGTATGCATTTTTTGACGAAGTCTTGGCAGTCTGCCTCTATGGTTGGCCAGAAGTAACCGATGCGAAGGATTCGGGTAGTCATGGTGCGTGCGCTGGAATGGTAGCCACATATGCCCTCATGTAATTCTTTAATTATGTACTGAGCTTGTTCTACCGTGATGCATTTGAGAAGTGGTTGGCCATATCCGCGTTCGTACAGGTCATTACCTATCATCGTGTACCTGGCGGCTTTAATTATCCAAGTTCTGTTAGCGTTAGGTGGAGGGTTACCGGTTTAGAGGTACTGGATGTAAGGAGTTGTCCAATTGTCGGCTTGGTGTTGGGTTAGGTTATGGCAAGTATTTGTGATGGAAGGGGCGGACAGTGTTTGCTACAATAGTGATCGGTGACGGGTTTTTAACTTGGTGCTGGCTAGTTTGGATAATATGTCGGCTATAACATTTTCGGATCTGGGAATGTGTTGGATGCAAACTTGTTCGAAGGCGGACTGGACGACTTTCCGGACCAAATGGTAATATTGTAGGATGGTAGGGTCTTTGATCTGGAACTTATCATTTAAATGGCCTACAATAAGCTTGGAATCGGTTTTGCATGTTAGCGACTTGACACAACCTCGTGGGCCAGTGATAAGCCGGCGAGGATGGCTTCATACTCGGCTTGGTTGTTAGATGTCTTGAAGGCGAAGTGGAGGAATTTTTCGATGAGGATGTCGTTGGGGCCTTCTAGCACGATGTCAGCACCTGCCCCCTTCGGGTTTAACGAACCATCAACATAAAGTGTCCATTGGTCCTCTTCAGGAGTTTGTTGGAGATCGTGGACAAAGTCTAGAAGGCATTGAGCTTTGATGGGACCGTGAGGTTCGTAGCAGATGTTGAATTTGGATAACTTAACGACCCAGGACGACATCTGCCCCGCAAGGTCTGGTTTCTGCAATATCTTCTGAATTGGGTAGTCAGTTTTGACGATGATGTTATGATTTTGGAAGTATGGGCGTAGGCGGCAGGCTGCGTGTGCCAAGGATAGGGCCAACTTTTCCAACATCTAGTACCAAGTTTCGGGGTCTTGCAGGGTTCTACTGACGAAGTAAACGGAATGTTGGATGTCGCCGAGATCTTGAACCAGCACGGCGCTTATGGTGTGATCTATGGCGGTGATATAGACCAATAAGGGTTGATGAGTATCCGATTTATGGAGGATGAGTGGTGAGGTGAGGGTGGTTTTGAGCTTTTGGAATATTTGTTCACAATCATCATTCCACGTGAACTTGGCGGATTTTTTGAGCAGCTGTATGATGGGTTGGGTTTGTTCGGCTAGTTTGGGAAGAAAGCGGAAAATGGACGTGAGGCGGCCTGTGAGACGTTGTACTTATTTGATGTGGTGGGGCTTCGCATTTCAATGATCGCGTTGCACTTTTCAAGGTTAGCCTCTATGTCGCGCTAGGTCAGCATGAATCCAAGGAATTTGCCATAGTCGACACCGAAAACGCATTTGTCGGGGTTCAGGAGGAGGTTGTATTGCCTTAACGCGGAGAAGACTGCCGACAAGTCCTAAGTGCTCTGGTGATGGCTTGGGGATTTGACAACCATGTCATCAACGTATACTTCAACACATTTGCCCATTAAATGGCTGAAGACTTTGTCCATCAATCGTTGGTAGGTTGCTCCTGCATTTTTAAGACCAAATGGCATGACCTTGTAGAAGTAGTTGGCGTCGTCTATAATTAAGGTGGTTTTGTTCATGTCGGATGCGGCCATGGGAATTTGGTTATAACCGGAGTATGCATCAAGAAAACTGAGGACTTTGTTACCGGCTGCGCCGTCGACAAGTCGGTCAATATTGGGTAAGGGGTAGGCATCTCTAGGACATGCTTTGTTGAGATCCGTGTAGTCAACACACATCCGCCACTTATCGTTGGCTTTCTTAACTAGGACCACGTTTTAGAGACCCAAGTGGTATAGTGGGCTTCTTCGATAAACCCCGCGCTTAGCAACTTATCGGCCTCGGCCTTGGCTGCTAGGCGTCACTCATCGCCAAGTTTGCGTTTTTTCTAGGAGACATAACAGGCCTTCTTGTAAATGGATAACTTGTGGGATGCCACTTAAGGGTCAACTCCAGGTAAGCCAACAGCTGACCAAGCAAAGAGGTCCGTGTTACCGACAAGGGTGGGTGTTATGATGTCACGTTGTTCAGATTCTAGCCTAGTACCAAGTTTGATGGTGTGGCCATTAGGGAGCTCCAAGGGGGTGGTTTCTTCAACAGGTTCAAGGCGGACATCCTGGCCTACTCTAGGGTCTAGATCATCACCAAACAAAGAGATCTCGGAGTCGGATGGTCACTCAATATGATTGGTTTGCAGGATGGGAAGCTGTGGACGTAGGCTGGCCATGTAGCATTCGCGTGCGAGGTGTTGGTCGCCATGAATGGTGAGGATGTCGCCAGATGGGGAAGGGAATTTCATAGCCAGATGAGGTGTGGAAATAACAACGCCAAGGGTGTTGAGTGAAGGTCGGCCAAGGAGGACATTATAAGATGTAGGTGCATTGACGATAAGGAAGCAGATAGGAATTGTCTTTGTTTGGGCGCCATCGTGAAAGACGGTGTGGAGGTCAATGTAGCTGCGGGTGGAAAATTTTTCCCTAGAAAAGCCATAAATCGGTTCATCATAGGGGACCATGGTGATGTCTGAGAGTTGAAGTTTCTGGTACGTAGCCCAATAGAGGATGTCGACGGAGCTGCCTTGGTCGACGAGGACTTTCTTAACTGCATAGTTTTCTATTTCAACGGTGATGGTTATGGGGGCATGCGGCGTTTGTGATGAGAATGTGTTATGTGGTTGATGGATTGGATATGGCAGAGGTGTCTCTTCCTGGTGGAGGAGGTGGATCCTCCACTAGCAAAACCACCAGAGATGGTGTTGATAATGCCGTGTAGGGAGGGTCGGCGGGGGTGACATCGGTGCGAGCTGGTTGGGGGTCAGGGTTTGCGGGTTGGTTTGGGCGTTTATCATGGCGAGGGTCGCGGGGAGGGCGTCGGTGGTCAGAACGAGGAGGATGTTGGGATCGAGGGGAGTGGTCATCTTTTCGGACAAAGCGGCGGAAATGGCCAGTACGAACCAATTCTTCAATTTTATCTTGGAGTGCTTTACATTCCTTTGTGGTATGGTCGTGGTTTTGGTGATAGCGGCAGTATTTAGTCATGTCCGTGTTGGGGGCGTAGTTGTCTTGCATGGTGGTGGGATGAGGTCGGCGTGTAAGGCTTCATCAAGGAGGTGGGATCTGGGAACATTTAGAGGGGCGTATCTGGTGAAGCGCGGTTGTCGGGGTTCCCGAGGTCTCGGATCAGGGCGGGGAGGTTGTGGAGTGGGGTTGGCAGTAGATGGGGCGTAATCATTGCAAAAATTTTTACTGAGAGTTTGCATTTCCTCCATACGAACGTAATCGACCGCACATAGTTTCAGCTCATGCATGGAGGCAGGTGGGTGCAGGTAGACGTTGGCGAAGGGGCCGGGTTGAAGAGTCGGGGCCATGCACTGAAGTATCATTTCTTGGTTGAGGTGTGGTGTGCGAAGGGCAGCCTTGCTGAAATGATCAATAAATGCCCGGAGCGTCTCGTCTCTTTCTTGTCTGACGTCGAGTAGTGAGATTGTTGTAGTTTGATGCAGGTGACTGCCAACAAAGGTGAGTGGTAAACATGTAGGAGAGGGTGTCGAAGCTATCAACGGAGTATGGGGGAAGGGTGGTAAACCATTCGAGGGCAGGGCCCTTGAGGGTGGTAGGAAAGGCTTTGCAAAAAACGGCATCATGGGAGGTGTAGAAGGCGACGTGGGTTGAGGTGTTCATCGGGGTCGATTTCACCAGTGTAACGCTCCAGCGTGAAGGGTTCCCACTGGGTGGGAAGGGGGGTGTTGGCGATGAAGTCAGTGAAAGGGTGACGGCGCCTGGGTTGGTGATATGGGAGCGGGTGAGGAGGGATGGGATGGTGGACGAGGGTGGGAAAAGTGGAGGTGAAGTTGTGAGGAGGGGTGTGGGTAATAGGGAGGTTGTGAGGGTTGTAGGGTGGGATATGAGTGGTGTGTAGGGTGGTGGGCATGTTGTAGGGCGGGATGTGTGTGGTGGGCAGGGTGGCGGCGGGGGTGGGAGCCACAGTATTTCCTAGGAGGGTGGAGTGGAAGTGAGTAGGGTGGGTTGAGAGGATGAGAGTTTGTTGGGTGGTGGTGAAGGTGTGCGAGGTAGGATTGTACTCATTTTCCTTTTCAGTAGGCTGGAAAGCTAGGGACCCTGCAGCATCAGATGTTTCTTTGGCCTTTCCCTTTTGAGTGGGATCGACTTCGATCTTTCGCCTTAGGCGAGAATTCTCCTGTTGCAATGCTTCCATCTCATCAGCATTGCGCTTCTTCAAGTCAGCCAGCTCCTGTTGCATCTTGGCTTGACCGTCTAGGATGGCGGCCAGATCCGGAGTGATGTTAGCAGGTCATGAGGGGTCTGCTTCAACTTGCTTGTTAACTCCTGGTCTGCTGCGGGTAGAAACCATTTTCGGAGAAAGCGGGTGGTAAAGTACTATCTCGTGCCCCATAGTGGGCGCCAATTGTTCCTGCAGAGAACAAAAAAGGTATGTCAGACACAAGTATTACCTTACTCTGGATCGCCATCTCCTCAGTAGGCTCCTTCTCGGTTGATATATATCGCTTATGTGTATCTCGGTGTGATCGATTTGGACTCGGGAGGGGTTACTTGTAGAAGGGACTCCGAAGTTCAAGTCAGCGAAATCTCTCAAAAAGTCAAATTTGGTGATTAGGGAAGTAATGAATGTGTATCTTTAATTCGTGGGGTCCATGCATATTTATAGATTATTAATGATGTCTGGCCACGTCATGGGTTGGGCCCTTGTTTGGGCTGTAGGTGGGCCTGGGCCCTAGCCTAGGCCCTTAGTTCGATTATTGTGGGACTGGTGAATCTTATTGAAATGTTCTGCTTTTGCCAAGTCTTTGGTTGTTTTCGTAGAGTTATCGGCCTAAGCCGGTTACCCTTTAGCGGCTTAGGCAACTATTGTTGTTTTGGTTTGTTTGATCAATGTCGCTTCTTAGCGGTTTAGTCCGGGTACCCTAGCATGTATATGGTGACTGTTATTATTCGGCTAGGCCGACTAGGTGTGGTACAAAAATAATGTTGTTTTTCATCAAATTTGTGTGCATACTCTCTGAAACAAAATATGACTATTCAACCCTAAAGACATGCCAAATTTACCATGAAAAGGTGCAACTCAATTACTTCTTAAAAGTAACTTTTTGTTTTTAATATTACTTGAATGACTAGAAAAAATCAATTTAGCCTTCGACAAAATTGGTGACCAAATGGGTAAAATCGGTAACTAACATCCTTAGTCACTGAAAATAAATAGTGATGAAAATCCTGATCATAAAACAGTTAGACACCAATTTTAAAATTGGTATTACAGTCGCTAATTGTTCAGTATAAATTTGGTCACTTTAGTATTAGAGACCAATTTAACCACACAAATTCTAGTTGTTAATTCGGTGGCTAATAGGTTGTGGTGGTGGTGGTGGATGTGGTGCTAATGTTGATGTTGGTGTTGGTGGTGGTTGTGATGGTGGTGATGTTGGTTATGGTGGTGGTTGTGAATGTGGTGGTAATGATGGTGTTGGTGGTGGTTGTGGTGGTAGTGGTGGAGGTGGGAGGAAACAAACTTATGAGTAGCAACAAATTGTAAAAGTAAATAATTTAGTTATTTTATAATTTATATTAAATATTACTTAAAACTTTTATCATGTTAGTTTACTCTAATTAAATAATTTTATGAAAAATATTATGTATATGGTTTAGCAACCAAAAATATTTGGTGGCTAAATACCATAGTAAATATATGTTATAAAATAATATTATTATCGGTTGCTAAATCAGTAGCTAAAACATTACATATTAAATAATACTTTAGCAACCTAAAATATTCGGTGAATAATTACCATATTAAACAGTGGCAAATCTTGACCAAAAGTGTCGGAGGGGCCAAAGTAATATAATTTTGAGATCATTAGATTCAATTATTAGTATAATGTTTCAAAAAATGACTTCTCTAACTGAACATTTTTTATCATTAGTATAATGTTTCAAAATAGGTGAAGAGGTAGAATCTATCTTGTTTTAGTCAATAATTTTCTTTTCATCACTCTTAAACGATTAATGTATTCTTCCATTCTTTATCAATATACTTTTTTTTTGTAAATAATACTAAAAAATAATTGATCATAATCTAATAAAAAATTAAGACACGTAATTATTAAAAGAAAAATATATTCATTATTATTAATACATAATACATCATTATTATTTTCTATATTCATAAAAAAAATATACAAAAAGCTCATGAGATAAAAAAAATAATGTTTTTGTTCCTGCAGAGAACAAACAAGATAAGTTAGGCACAAGCGTCACCTTACCCATGTAGTCCGCTATGTCCTCAGTTGGTCTCGTCCCGGTTGATACATGTCGGCTTGGACCTAGGAGGGGTTACCTGCAGAAGGGACTCCGAAGCTCAAGTAAGTAAAAGCTTTCAGAAGGTCATATCAGTGATTAATGGAGAAATGAATGCGTACCTTAAATTACTAGGGTCCACGTGTATTTATAGAGTATTAATCATGTTTGGTTATGCCATGGGCTAGGCCCTGACTTGGGCTTCAGTTTGGGCTGTAAATGGGTTGGGCCCTAGCCCAGGCCCTTAAGAGGACTCACTGAACACTAGGGGGACCTTAGTTTTACTAAGTATATTGGAGTAGTCAGCCTAGGCCGACTACTTTCCTTGGCGGTTTATGTTGGTTATGTGTTGCCTTGTGCAAGTTGTTTCTCTGGACGTTTAGGTTACCGGTTTAGTCTGGTAAGGCTTAGGCCAACTCGGCTTAGGCTGACTACTTGATTGCTTTGGCATATACGTATCGTTTTATTACTACTTTGTCGAGTTGGCTAGGTGTGGTACAATTTTCATTATCAAGTAAGACAAGAGACGGGAAAGGAAGAGGATAAATGAGAAATATAATGAGTTTATGTCTAACTTTTTTTCTTTAAAAACAAAAAGAAGACATATGAGAGTGAGAGATTATTACAATTTGTGAAAAACTAAAAAGACAATGAAAAGGAAAATAAAAATTATTTTAATAAATATTTGGTTTAATTACTTTTTTGATTCATGCTTTCCTTTAAAAATTTTAAGTTGGTCCTCCAATTTTATTTTTTAATCTCAATTTGATCTTGATTTTTGAAAAACTAATGTAATTCAATCTTTTACGATAAATTTTGTTAAATTTCTTGAAACAGATCAATGATTTTTTTATTAAAATTGTGACTCTAAATATAGATGATTTGCTTTGTTGATGTAATTAACCTAATCCTAGTGTCAATTTTTAAATAAAAACAGAAACCAAAAGAAAAATTAAACCTAAATATTTTTATTTTTTATTATATTTAATTTTATGTTTTTATTATGTATTTACATTAAATATTATGTTTAAATAAAAGAAATAAAAAATAAAAAAATTAATTTTTATTAATTTCTAATATATATTACCTATAATTTAAAAAATTTAATATATATATATATATACATATATATATATATATATATATATATATATATATATATATATATATATATATATAACTCAAAAAAAATTCAAAATTTGGGGGGGGGGGCTGCCCCCAAAGAGGTCCGCCACTGATATTAAATATATTTTACAAAATAAAATTTATTTTGGTTATTAGATTGGTGACTAAAACATTACATATTAAATAATGTTTAGTGACCAAAAATATTCGATAACTAATTATCATATTGAATATATTTTACAAAAAATAAAATTTATTTTGCTATCTAAATCGGTGGTTAAAACATAATATTTAGAGATTAAAAATTTTCGATCGCTATTTTAGTTGCTATAGTAATGAATATTATTATACATTTATTCAATCGCTAGATCGATGGCTATTTGTAATTACTATGATTTAATGGTTATTTCGATCACAATTTGTGACTAATATTGGTGACTAAATTGCATTTTTAGTAGGGTGATGAGATTATTTGTATTGTTTGGACAACACAAATTAATCATTCAACTTATTATCACATTCTAGAGAAAACAAAAACATATTAACACCGGATTCAAACTAGACATTTCACGGTACGAACTTGAAAGTTCCGGTGCCAATGTGCATGTTAAAACCAAAACAAACACATATCAACAAGTTTATTATCATTTTTTTCAAAAACAAAATAAAATTCACTTATAATTTAAATGATTTTTCTTATTTGATAGTTTTTGTATTCCAAACAAAAGACGAAAGAGATAAAAACCCCAAACATACCAAAACATTTTTAAGAGAATGAACTAGTTGAAAAAAAAATTATTTGATAATACCAATAAAATTTTGAAATAATCACAAAAACTGTAAAATAATCATGGTTAAAGAAACTTTAGAGTGAATAAAAGTGTAATTGTTTAACTACTTTGTAGATGGTAGGATCTCTTGGTAGAAAAGGTGGAAAACAACATTAGAAATTAAAAGGGAAAATAAAAGATATAGAGAGAGGGATTGTGTACGAGATCGAAGAAGAAAAATAAAATGAAAGGAAAAAAAATGGGATAAAGTAGACATAGATCTTATCACAAGAAAAGAAGTTAAAATCTGGAAAGCTACAGGATGACAAAAAAAAAGGACGTTTTCCTGTGTTGCACTGAAAAAAAAGAAATCTAAGAGAAGACGCTCTTCTCTTAGGTTTCTTCCTCCCGCGCCCCCTAACTACTTAAGCGCCCGGCCCGCATCAGAAGGAAAGATTAGCAAAGCGAGAAAAGACAGAAGGAGGGGGAGCAGCATCTTATTCTCTTCACAAGAACTTCCGGATCGGAGATAAGTATAAATAGAAACGTGAAAGACTTTAATAAGTTTAGGTTTGTTTACGGTTAAAAAATAAAAAAATTGAATCCAAATTCTCTATCTGTTATAAGTTTTTTTTCTTTTTCCAATTCAGACTTACGTAAAAGTCTACTATTGCTTCCAAACATGCTCAAAACTGGTTTTCGTAATACTTTAAAATGATTAGTGAATTTATTGTACAGTTAACCAAAATAAAATCAGTACATAGTTATTATGTTATATATCCATGGTATACCATGATCAATTATTTATTTGCAAATTATTCTGTAATAAGTTTCTTAAATTATATATAAATCTATCTTTTAATAATTTTATAAATTTGACATTTTAATATTTAAAAAAATTAATGAATATATAATTTTACTAAATTGCAAAACACTAGTGCAGAAATATCATATTACAACAAGATATTACAACATTTACACGAAAACCGATGTTGCACAGTGCGCGATGGCATTTTTGAAATTTCTGCGAACTGTATTACATCAGTTGCCTCTTAAAACCGATGTAATACCCATTTTTCAAAAAAAAAAAAGAAAAAAAGCTACCTATTCTGCACAGAACTCATATACTACATCGGTTGCTCCAGAGAACCGATGTAGTAAAACCCTTTTTTCCAGTTGGGGTTTCCCCTCGTTTTCTCAATTTTTCTTCGCGCTTCTTTCTTCTTTCTCTCTTCTCAGCGTTTTCTTCTTCGCACTGCGTTCCACCCCACTCCACCGTCGTCCACTGCGCTCTTCCGCACGGCCACCGCAACTACTCGCCGTTCTCCGCGCAGCCGCACCTCCGCGCAGTCGTTCATCGTTCTTCGCTCCTCCGCGCAACCGTTCGCTGTTCGCCATTCACCTTTCTCCGCTCCGTTCGAACTGCCACGCCGCTGTTGGGCCACCTTCTCCGTCCGCCGGTAGTGGCCTCCCAAAGCCCTAGCAGTTGCGCGGGGGAGCATTAGCGTGGTGGCTTGGTGAGAGTGTCGCGTCCCTTCCTCCAGTCGCTTTTCCTCGCACTGCCTTCCTTCCACCGCACCGTCGCTTTTCCTTCCACTGCACCGCCGCGTCGTCGAGGGTTCTCCGACGTTGGTGGTTCCCGTTTATTGCTGGTGCCGCTGCTGCCACCCGCTGCTGCCATCGCTTCCCGCTGCTGCCACCCCTTCCCATTGCTGCCGCCGCTGGTCCCCTCATCTCGTCTGTTGTTGCTGCCCTCTATTGGGTTGTTTAGGGATCCTCTAACTGTTGCATTACTGGTCTGAAGGTTCAAACACAGTACGCAAAAATTTTCAGCTTCTAACGGTTAGTTTTTTAAAATTTGATATAATTTTAATTTCTTATATTTATTAGAATTAAAATTAAATTTAAATTTGAATTGAATACTTAATTAATATGTATTTGCTGTT
>Ga0214543_1007800_pt1 | contig 18022 bp, 11 predicted proteins | sample CNSS2metaG_FD_160094 | JGI IMG/M metagenome (GOLD analysis project Ga0214543, IMG submission 160094) | Root nodule microbial communities from cowpea collected in UCLA plant growth center, Los Angeles, California, USA - CNSS2 | ecosystem: Host-associated > Plants > Roots > Nodule | place: USA... | reverse complement strand
AATATCTTAGAGAACTAAGAAAACTTTTCAAATATCAACATATATACTCAATGGTTGAAAAATAACGAAAATTATTTCAATGAAACAAAAGAGTTCTTCAAATTAAACAAAACTTAATAATAATAATAACTAAAAAAATTTATATTACCTTAAATTGAGAGTATAAACATTCTCATGTGAAAGGAAAATATATAATAAATAAAAATATTAAAAAATAATAGAAATATTTAAATGTGAGGCATAAATTTTTTTTAATTAACATATATAATTTTAACATAATTACATAAAAGTTATGATAAGATAAAAAATATATTGGAGATGCGAATGAGTTTCATGACAAATCAAATAATAAAAAAAAATAATAAAAATATATATATATATATATATATATATATATATATATATATATATGGTTACTTAATTAATTGTGAATATTTTAATAATTTAAACGAGAATGGAGATATGGCGGGACGGATATTATAGCGGGGATATGTACATCCTCATACTCATCTCCATACCCAACTGAAAAAGTCGGGAATTTTCCGTACCCATACCCATACCCAATCAATGTGGGGATTCCCGTTAAAACGGAAATGGGTTTGGACAATACCCAAGGACGGGTTTATTTGCCATGTCTGATGATCTTAATTGTTTGACTTGTTTGTAAATCAGAGTTTAATATTTTTTTTCTTTCTCACGAATTTATTTAAATGTTGTATTTCACTTTAAAAATTTCCATTTAATCAAAATTTTCATTTATTTGTCACATTAGAATTTATGACCCTTAAATTCAAGTGTTCAATGTTATAAATTCTTAATTTATTAGGTAACTTAAAAGTTTTTTTTTTCTTTTTAATTTATTTTTTTTATTTTTAAAATTTTTTATTTTTTAAGTAATTTTAAAATTTTTTTTTTTTTTTTAGTTTGACCTTTTGTTTCATTCCATTTAAAATTGTTTCACTTTTATGCAATTTGTTTCAAAGAGTATACCGATACAATCATTAATTTCATTTAATAATTTTTTTAGAGTGAACATTTAATTATTTTTATTTCCTTTTATTATTTTTTGTTTTCCTTTTCTTTTTTTTTCTTGGTTTTATGTATTTTCATCGACCTACTTTGATTTTTTGTATAATAATTACTAATGTTTTCGTCCCGTCTCCTTTGCTTGAATTTGGCAATGTGTGATAAGTTTAATTTTTGTTTCCAAATTTTTTTACGAGTTCTTAAATTCTAATTATTATTCATTTAATATTTTTCTTTGTACAATTTTATTTAAATGGTATATTATAATATTTATTTGTATAAAAAAATGAGACAGGTACAAATATATCTATTAACCATTGATCATGAGGATGTGACACATATTTTATTTGTTGTATATGTTACTCTAAAGATGAAGATACTCAGACTAATATGTTCTATAAACATAGATATAACAAGAGTTACTAGTATTCAACTATAAATGTAGAAATCAGCATGTCATTTGCTATGGTTAAAATATCTATTCCTGAATATGATAAATTAACTTGAAAAATAAGTTTATCTATAAATTATAATGAAAAAACAATAATTTTTATTATATATATATATATATATATATATATATATATATAAAAGCTTATATTATGTTTTAATATTTTGAATTTCTTGTACAATCTTACCTGATTATATTATTATAGATTTTATTTTTTAGTAAAAAATAATATTTTATCTTATTTAAGACACAATAATATAAAAATAAAAAGCGCAAAATCAATTTAATACAGAGTAATTAAGTTATAATTAAGATTGATGATTTTAAAAAGCATAAATTATTATTTATTCAGTTTAACCAAAGAAAATATATTTACTATTGTGATAAAGTTACGATGTATAATATATTTTTCTCAGATCTAATACTAGTTATGGTTTTAGGTTTGTTGCTACAACATGGATTCAAATGTTTTTTTTAGAATATTGTTTTTGAGTGTCGTGTTAACATAATTATTGTTTAAATAAAATATGTGTTAATTTCATTAGGAATTCAGGCATCATGACTTGATTTACAAAAATGAAATAATAAAAATCAATCATTTATTAACATCCCAAAACATTAAAAGATACACAATATATAAATTTATTTTAAGTGGAAAGAGATGGAGGAAAAGAATGAAAATATTATTTGAGTGATTTAATAGTTTGAATTTTAATAATACCTCTTTTTATGTAAAAAAATGATACTATAAAATAAATATTGAACTTATATAATATTAAAATATCTTATACGAGAATCTCTATAGTAATAAAAGAAAATCTAGTGGAATTGATAAATCATCGTACAATGAAATTGTGTACAAAGTTTCCTGAAGGAGTTTGATGTTGATGATGTTTTTGGAGAGTGATGATGAAAGAAATTGATGTTGAATGTTTTGGCTTATACGAAATTAGTTTTTACAAATGTCTCCGCAAGGAAAATAAAACAGTGACTATGCATTCTTTCATCTTTCAATCTGCGACCAAATCCATAATGTTTGATGCTAACTCATGTTACAAATGGAATCTAACAGGCCCCACTCGGGTTTTTTTTTTTTTTTTAATTCTCATGGAAAAAAAATATACATTTTTTTTCTTTTATCTATTTTTATCTTATTTTTTTCATGTAACATCCAACACTTACCCTGTTTTTTAAAAGAAAAGGTATTTTATAGAGTGGCTGGAATGGAAACAAGATTACCTATTTCTCTTTAAGCTTTAAAAACTGTAAATTAATTTTAAAATAATTATTATTTTTGTTAACAAAGATATTCTATCAAAAATACATTTTTAAAACCATCATAACTTTTTTATATAATTGAATTATTCCCACTTTCTTTTTCAGATATCTAAACAATAAAACATGCATTTACTTCCTTATCCCTCCAAACATCATATTTTTACTATTGACTTATTTATAATTCTTATTTCTTTCTCTTTATTTCACTTCTCATCCAAACAATTCATTAATCTCTTTCTATCTTTCCCTTTCATCCTTCTCAATGTGTCTATGCATTTAATGTATCTATGGAAAGATATTTCCAAAACCAGAAAAAAGAAAATTATTGTAGATTCATTCAATCATTCAAAACAATGAATTCCTCTGAACATCAACATTTTTGTAATGAGGTGGGAGTGGATGCCATATTGATTGATTGTGTTCAATAATGTAACAATGAAGACACCTTTAACATTACATCATGTCATGCATAATCCACATTTACAGTGTGATTTTCCTCTCCACCTAAAGCACCTGAATGAATTGCATTATCTAAGGCTAAAACAAAGATGGTGTCCTCAGCATTACAACATTTCCCACATCACAGTTTAAGATCAAAGTTGAAAAGGGAAAGAAAGATAAAATGGTGCCAAGGCAACTCTTATAATGGTCATCAGAAGATCTCTTCTGTTGTTTGGTTTTGAGGGGAAGGGGAAAAAACCTAAGACATGAGTATTAGTATCCTAGTAAGTTACAGTTCACATTCAAAAGAATTGAAGTGCTGCTCCTCTCATTGCTATTTGAAGATAACTGGTATTCACACAAGAAAATGATACAAGAAAGAAAAAGATAAAAGATACAACTTAGATCAGGTACCACTAATCTCTGTTGGTGTGGTACAAGGTGCCAGTGTGTTATGAGGCAGGTTAATACCACCCCCTCTCACAGAAATACCAGGGAACTTCGCAGTGCTTGTCCTACTCACAACATTTGAGTCAAGATACACAACAACCACTGTGGTATCATCATGGAAATGACGACGAACACCACGATCAATTTTCTTTAAATCTGAATATCTCATTTCTCTTTTCTTTGCAGCTTCTTGAAGTGCAGCTTTCACCAGCCTCCTTGCACTTCCCTGAAAGGACAGAAGATGAAACACGAATTCAGTTTGCACTGACCAAATAAAATGCTATCAAATTGTTTTCAAGCCATGCATTGGAAAATATTTCATGTGTCAAGAAATATAGAAATTTAAGCATGCCAATATCTTTCTTAGTCATCCTTCACCTCCAAGATTATTCAAAAGATCTCTCAAGGATCCATTTGTGCGACCACATCAGATATAAGCAAGGTTCTCCAACATAAGATTATTTGTCAAGATTATCCAAGTCAAGGGAAGACTTTATATCCCAGCATGAATTTCTCTAAGCAAATTAAATCAAGCTTTGTTGCTAGAATTTAAAGAGTAGTGTTTTGTTACTTAAATACTGCATTTCCGCAAAAAAAAAAAAATCTGTTTGATTACAATTTCTCATGGAAAATCCACTTTAAAGTTACTGGTAATGACGTAAACACAATCAAGCATAGTCAAATTTAAATATGTATCTTACACTGCGGGGACTGTTTTGAACTATATCAACTGCTTCTTGATTGCTAAGGTGCTCCCAGAGTCCATCAGATGCAAATATAATAAATTGATCATTTGGCTGCAAATGATGCACTGAAATTGATGGCTCTGAGCTCAGTATTGGCATCTTGAATGGTTCCCGAAGTCGAAACTTAGCGTACAGAGGTTCCCTGTTGAACTCAGCCTTCTTCAAATATACATCACCAATAGATTTAGAAACCTGCAGTTGAGAAACAGATTTTAAAATTTATGACAATTCATAAAAAGAGAGAGAGAGAGAGAGAGAGAGAGAGAGGTTTTAAGTCAAGTTTTGTTAGGTAAGATAATAATAAGCATTGAATCAACCGAGTTAAGGCATCTCTAGTAAAGTCAATAATGACAAAGGCCAAGGATTACCAGGATGTACCGAGATAAGAATTAAAGATGACAAGCCCATAAACAAATTTAAACTTTCACAGAAGAAAAGAAAGATACAAAAGCACTAGTTGCAATTGTCATTCACATAATATTATAGACAACATTTATACGTGTACTTGACATGATTAGACCAAACTCTTATGAAACTATAACAAAGTTACTAAAACAGAATTACATGATGCAAGGTTATTTGACTCTTTCTACTCTCATAATTTAGAGTATATTATAACTGAAGTGATAAATATTAACCCATTTAGCCCAGAATCTAGAAATTGAAATTCTGCCGTTGCACTAAGACAACTTCAATAACTATTCACTGCAATAGCTTTTACTGTGATATTAATGCTATCCAGCAACATAAAACTCTAATGAAGTTGAAAAATTAAAGCCCTTTCAACAATTTTTTTTGACATTGGTATTGTTTTTCTCTCTCTCTCCCCACACCCACCCCAGTCCCTTTTAATTCTCCTCAGCATAGCTTTGTATTTCTGATGTCATTCTTCGCATCCTGAAAACTGAAAATTTGACTTTCAATCTAGGAAGTTTGCAGATTTAAAGTGATATTAAGAGGTGTGAAGTGTTTATCATGAGTTCATCTGCTACATGTACACATAGCAGCTGGAAAAACTTACTTGAATAAGGCCCTTCACACGCCATACATTATGCTTTAAAACCACAATATTTGGATCATCAGGATGTAAAGAATGCAGCTCCTGTCTTATAGACTCTATTGATGCATTGTGCTCTGCCGATAATTGCATGGCTAAAACCTCGCCGGTCGCCTTGACCGCTCTTCCCAAAACTGCCCGGGAATCCCCTAGGTTTGCTATATAAAGGGTTCCGTTACAAATAACACCAACAAGACAACATGAGCCAACAGCTGCAATTTGTGGCGACAGGGACCACTGATTGGCAACAACTGAAATAAACCCCTCTTCTGTTGCTTGGAGTGCCTTGCGAATTACATCTACTGACATTGATTGTTGCTCTGAAGTAAATTCTGGAAGTTAAAACAAAAGATAACATTATATTCAGTACTCATGTGCACAGAAATGGTTCAAATTCAAAATACAAACAAATCTACGATCACAGACATGCAACAAAAAGGTACTGAAAACCACTATTTTGTTAGTTTCGATTCTGTACACATCTGACTGTTTTTATAATCTTAATTCATTGCAGACCTGATAGAATGTCAGACAAAAGGAATAGTAGGAGGGAAATCATTCACTATAACAACTTCTGACAAACTGACACCAAAAGAATGAAATCTGACCATCCATGCAAATAGAAGAAGAAAGAACGAGTTTTTTATTGGCATGTAAAGTGGAAAGTCTTGTTTCTTAGATATTATCAACTCAGGAAAAGAATCCAAACTATATTATTCCATTATTCCCTAGTCTTTCTAGCTAATTAAGGACATGACAGAAATGAACAAGACGTCTGTTTTTCATCCTTTTCGTTAACTTAAGACGATTCCCTGTATTTCCTTTTGTGGTTGTCCCAGTTAAAAAGAAAAATTGACTACAAGAGTCTTGGAACTGGAAAGCAGAGAAAAATATAGCAAGGCAAGGAGAAAAGCCTGTTCCAATACAGAAAAGCTTGAAGAATTCAGTCATTTTGCTGTAAACTTACTCTTGAGATGGTGAAAGAGGTGATCATTGATAAACCGAGATGTCTCGGGCCCTCCATGGCCATCATAGATACCGATGAAGGTACCATAAGGGCCAGATTCATTGGAGCTCAAACTGCCTGATTCAATCTGGCTTTGATCTTCCAGCAAGTTATTGGCTTGGATCACAGCCATTGAAAATTCACCATTCAAGTGCTGCCCTGAGTCCTTATACCACAATAGTCCATCCTGTCTACCTCCAGCATCCGAACCTGTGCGAGAAAATCCTTCGGAACCCGGCCGAAAGCAGGCCCTCAATAAGTTCATCAACCCCGATAACATCCCTCATTTCACCAAACAACCGTCAGGGATTTCAACATCTACCAACTACCCAAAAAACAACTTCACCCCCCGGAATTTTCATAAACTATGAATATGGTGCTGCACTCCTCACCACCACAACAACAAAGATGATCCAGCACAAGCTACACCAACAAAACAAATACAGTTAAAATCAATTAAGGTCCAACCCTCAACAAACAAACAAAACCTGAACCCTCTATGAACCAGAAACTTGCAAAACAAGCTGCTTTTCACAGTTTTATAAGGGGTGACTGAATATTGAAGAGCACCCACAAAAAGAAATCAACTCCCAATGAAAAAAAAAAAATCCAACCTTTCGGTTTCCTTTTAACGCAACAAAAACTATGACCACATAGAGGAGCCGCTAAAGATGAAAAATTCAACAAAGGAAAAAATATATTTTACTTTTATTTTATTTCCCCCAAAGGTCAAAACCCACTTTTTCTGAGACACTTTTTGGTCAGCTGATTGGAAATCCTTTGTTCACATTTACATTGAAAATCAAAACAAAACCCCATGTTACACTGATCTCCATAAAATCCAATAACGGGAGCAAGCAATATTTCCCATCAAGTGTAAACATGTATTTTATACGGCAACAAGTCAAAGTAAAATAAAAATTTGGGTAAGAGATCTCACCCAGCAAAATTTGACAATCGATTAGAAGGTATCGCGGTGACCCAGATGAAGAAGACAGTGATCCGTAGGCGGGAAAGTGTGGAAAATCATTAGATCTGCGGATCCATCAAATCAATAGAAAGAAACAGAAATGGGTTTTTTGTGTTGCTTTTGGGGCGAGGCGATATGTATGTATGCAGAAGGTGAAAGGTATTAGAGAAGAAAAAGGAGAGTGGTGCATGAAAGATAATTGAAAATTGAAAGAGCTCAGTGTGAAAGATTGGACAAAGTGTGAAACCCTTTTTCGTGTTTGTTTTTGCCTTTTTCTTTTGTTATGAACTCAGAGGAGAAGCCCCATAAAAAGACTAACGATGAAGAGCTTGGAGCCAGCAAAGCACAGGTCCAGCTATGGGCTCCACACCACTATGACGAACTAGAGAGAGAATCAGAAAAAAGTTAGAGAGAGAAACATACATACATAGAGAGTCAATGAATTTAAGCATCTCATGTTTTTGGCATTCATAATTTTAACCACTTATATTATCACCATTTTCCTATGCATGGGTTTGGGTTTGTAGTCACACACATAATAAGTTTACAACAAAGAATTTATGGATTAAACTTTATCATGCTTCTCTCTCATCTATTTACTCTTTTTCTCTCATATTATTAACTCTAATCGATCATTTATGATTAAGGAGACTGCCGATCAATGTTCTAAAAGATACCAATTAAAAGATACTGATTAAAGATAATTAATTTATATTGATTATTTTATTTTTATATTAAAAATTAAAATAATTAAATATAATAATTAAGATAGTTTTTATAAAGATAAAAATATCATTTTTAAATTTTAGACAACAAAGTATTAATATAAAATAATAATTTTAAAATTTTTAAGGTTTCTACTAAAATATTTTATAAAATTTTTTTATAAATTTTTTATATGTTTAATACTATTTTTTATTAATTATTCTATTAATTTAAATTTCTTACATTTAAATATATTTAATTTTTAATAATATTAAAACATATTTATTTTATTATTTAATTATATTTTAACTTTTATTAACAAACATTAAATAAAATATTAACACACATATAATAATTATAGATATTTTTATTTTTTCAATAAAATAATATTATACTAATAGTAATTAAGTCAAATTTATTTTAATATTACATTTATATATTTATTTCTTATAAAATTTAATATAAATGTATCTTAACCGATGTCTGTCATCGACTAGCAAAACCTTATTATTTATCCAACTCTATTCTCCTTTGCCACATTGCAATTAAATATTATTTCATGAATTCAGAAATAATATATATGATTAAAAGATGATAATTGTTTGTCTTGATTGATTTTATTTATTATTTAAATTTGGATACTTTTAAAATAAACTTTATAGAGCATTTGAAAAGTTTTATGTTTTAATTTTTTTCTTAAATCTAGATAATTTTAATTATGTCATTATTATAAAAAAATTATTAAACATTTAAAATTTTATATTTTTCAATTGAATCGCTGTAATTTAATTTTTTCGGTCAGTGATGTAGTTATTATATTGTTTTATTATCATAATTTTGTATTAGATAATGTGAAATTTAAAACAAAACAAAAAAATTGTTTTTATTTTGATTGAGTATCTATTAAAAAATTGTTTAGTATTCAAAACTTTTATATCTTTCAATTGAATTATCTCGTAGTTTAATTGTTCATGTGAGTTGTGTGATTATATTTCGCCTTAGCATATATTCATGTGTTAACATATATGAGGGTTTTGTGATTAATATAAAACATCATTACCATAATAAGTGATTGATTTTATGAACTGTGATGGACTTCATTATTTATATTAAAACTGTATGGAATAACAAGTTTATACTTTTTAAAATTTATTTGTCATCATTTATGTTGTGTTTGGTGATGGGTATTTATTAGTTGAGAGGATTTATGAAAATAAAATTTGAGAGAAATAAAATATTTTCATCTTTGCATTAATGGAAAGACAAATGAGAAAAACAGCTTCATAGTTATGTTTTTACCTAAACATCCATACTTTTTTTTTAATTCCAATAATAATAATATTAATTGCAAAATCAAAATGATTAAAAAAAATTATTAATACATTAATAATATTAATAATAATTAATACCATTATATTGTTATTATTATTATAAATTATTTTATATTAATTTTAACCACAAGAGTAAAATTATAACCTTATAAATTTTTTTACAACATTCATCATATCATTTATTTCACAATTTTGATCTTCAAATATTTTTTTCTACATTTGAATCCCTTAAAATAAATAATTTCCCTTTATATTTTCAATAATCTAAATTTATCCACTCACTTATTATCTTTCAAATTCATATTTTAAACAAACATAACATCACAATCAATATTGTCGATATGGTCACCATTTAACCATTAACGTAAGCCTCAACTATAGTCTTTTATTATTTTTCAATAAAAATACATAAAGACTTAATTATCATTTTGGTCCCCTAATTTGTTGGGTTGGTTCATTTTTATCCTCTTATTATTTTTTGGTTCAATTTGGTCCTTGCCGTTAAGTCAACTTTAACACCTCCGTACATGCCACGTGTCATTTGTGGAATTTTCAATTTCTAATTTATTTTTTATTTTTTAAAAAATTAAACTGCCACGTGTCACCTTATGGTTGTGACACGTGTCAATTTGATATTTTTTTATTTAAAAAATGTACTGCCATATGGCAGTCATGATTGTGCCATGTGTCAAGCTAACATTGGTTGTTTTCAATTTAGTCCTCTATTTACAATTTTGATTCAATTTAGTCCCCCAATTTTTTAAAATGATTCAATTTTGTCCTCTCCAATTTGAGTCTAAATTAATAATTAAGCTTAATTACAATTTATATATTCATGTTAAAATATTTTTTTACCATTTATACATCAAATTACTTCCTAAATACTCATGTTATTTTATTTCTTACATTTTACACTTGAAATTTTATATACATGTAAAAATAATAATTTGAATAGTTAGATGGAGTAATTTAATCTATAAATATAATAAAAATTATTTTAATATGTATATATAAGTTGTAATTAAGCTTAATTACTAATTTGGTATCAAATTAGAGAGGACAAAATTGAATCATTTTAAAAAATTGGGGGACTAAATTGAATCAAAATTGTAAATAGAGGGACTAAATTGAAAACAATCAATGTTTGCTTAACACGTGGCACAATCATGACCTACCACATGGCAGTACATTTTTTAAATAAAAAATCTCAAATTGACACGTGTCACAATCATAAGATGACACGTGACAATTTAATTTTTAAAAAAAAAAATTTAAAAATTTTAAAAAAATTTAAAAAAATTTTTAAAAAAATTTTTAAAAAATTTTAAACAAATTAAAAAAAAAATTGAAAATTCCACAAAATGACACGTGACAGGAGACAGTGTTAACGTTGACTTCATGGCAGGACCAAATTGAACCTTTTAGAAAATTAGAGAACCAAATTGAACCAAAAAATAATAAGTGGAACAAAATGAACCAACCCAACAAATTAGGGGACCAAAATGATAATTAAACCTAACATAAATCATTTATTATTTGATATTAACTATAAAACTTCATGGTTTTTTTACCTACCGAAACAAAAGCAAATAACAAGATGATATTATCTAATTAATTGAAAATTTTAAATTTTTTAAAGAATAAACAAGATAATTATTAATAAATATCTGAAATTAAAATTTGCTGGACCCTAGCCTAATTATTATGTTTTTTTTTTTTGGAATTATTTAAAAAAAAAACTATTATTTTTTAATCGGTGTTTTTTAACCACATAATCGCATCAAATTTTTATTGTTATGTACTTAATTTTTTTTAATTATATTACATTATTTATTTAATCGTATAAATGATCTAAACTTAAAAAATATTTTTCTTTTGTTTTAATCATATATGCACATGTTCGTTGCTTTTATTATTTTAATACATTTGTTATGTCAAAGAAACTAATACATTCTAAATCGTATGAGTAAGTAGTTTTATCACTAATTAAAAATACGAACACGTATAATGACTTTTTCTCTAAAAAGTTGCAACACGTGGTGAAGAAAATGTCAATTTTCATATTAACTGTGTGGAAATAAATGTTATAATATATGATGTTTGTCATACATTTTTATCTTCACAATAATATATAATAACATGGTTATCATTAACTTTTTATATTAATAATGGTTATCATTTATGTTGACATGAATTAGTACTCAGTTGTAATTTCAAAATACATAAATCATGTTTATGAAATAAATGTAAAAAATAAAAGGTTACCAAAAACATGCAATAAGTCTAAAACCAGATACATTTCTAACATATTCTTCGCGGATTTCTTTGATTATTCGAACATGGATTACCAATTAATATGAATCATTGTATTATTTTATCTTTTAATTTCATATATAATTTTTTTCAAAATTTATTCTGCTACTTATAATAAAAAATTACCTATGAATAAAAAATAATAATAACAGTAGTAGTAATAGTCCACTTATCATATCATGGTAGATTTAATATCTTAGGTCACTGGACACAGTTTCTCTTTGTTTTTTTTTCTTTTTAAAGTAAAACTTATTTATTCACTAAAAACATGTAATTAAGTTAAAAAAAGTAAAAGTTGAGTGAATGTAAAAAGGTATATATTCAGCAACCTTCAATTATTTGTAGGGACCAACCTGTGATTTATTGCATGAATAATTGAAAGAAGAGTATCTGTTTTATGTGATTCAAGTTTCTTGTAAAGTCAAAGACTTAATTCGAAATGAGGAAGGAAAAAGATAATAAAGTCAGCATCATTGCATATAAGATATTAGATGCAAAAGAATTTTGTGAATTCCTATTAATTTTCCAAATCAAACATTTGACTTTGTTTTTCAAAAGTTTTGACAAAAATAGCTCCCTCTTTTTAGATAACTATAAAATACTAAATACTCAAAACCACAACAAAGCTATACATCTTTCAAAACAATATTTTCAAAGGTCTTTATCTAAAATGTAGTTAACTACCTTATTTCAAACCATCAAAATCATTTATTTTACAACACAATAACCTCATACAAAATTCACAAATTATATCAGATATTGTGCCTACCAGAATCAGATATTTATGAGAATATATAACAAAATATTAATGTAAAATCATTTGAATTTGATGAAACAAAATTATATATATATATATTGAAGGTGATATTAATTATTCTGTGACAAAGATCAAATGAGTCGGATCATAATCAAATTGTAACACTTGAACTATTACACTTTTAAATAAGAAGTCGTGCCGCTCCGATTAATGACTATTGTTTTTTGTCTAATGATATCACTTAATCCTAACAATAGGTCACAAGTTTGATTTCTATTAAAATAATTATTATTGCACTTTTATAACTTTTGATCTAAAGACAATTTAATAACAAATATATAATTATTATATAGTTCAAACTGTCTAAGATGACGGATAATAAAATGGATAAAATAAAATAAAAAATTTATCATAGAAGTTGAACTAAATCTTATAAATTTTTCTATTCCAATTTGGAATATATTTTAGAAAAAAAAATAAAGTAATTTATATTTTATTATCTGTGTATTTTGTGCCTGAAATATTATTTTTTAATTTACAACACTCAAGATTAAGACACATAAGAGATTAAAATACTTGAATTTTTTTAATTGAAAAGTATTGTAATTTTTAGTTAGATTTTCACTCTTTATATTTATTATTCTGATTTAGGACACCCATTTTTTTACAAGAGCTATTATATATCTTATTTATTGTTAATGTTCTGTAATATTTAATACATGTTCTGTAATATAGTTTAGACCTAAAAGCATTCATAAATACAAATTAATTTTATCTACTCACTTTTTTTTTATTCACTTTTATACTTATTACTTTTTCTTATTGAATCGAGTATGGGAATCTTTAATAAGTAAATATCCTTTTTCTACCTTCTTCAACAATTCACACAATTCCGCGATTAGTTCTTAGAGATATAAAACTTAACTTCTTAATAATCACATTTTAACGATTCAGAAAAATCACGCTAATTAACCGATATCTTTTAGTCTTTGTTATTTTTTCTTTCTTCCAGAGTTTATAATTTACAAATATTTAAACACGATTTTCGTTTCTAATGTTCTTTCTTTTAATTCCAGAAACGTGTCTAAATAATTTTAGTTTGTTTTTTAAATTTACAATTAAACAATTGCTGGAAAAGTATAAAAAAACAGCGATAATATATGTTTAGAATATTACTTAATATTTTTTTTATTTAAATTAGTTTATAGAAAATATTTTAATTTTAGATATATATTTAAATTTTAGAAATTAGTTATTATTTTATATTAAGAGTTATATATATATATATATATATATATAATACAAAAATATATTCCTTTATATAACATATTATAAATATTTCTTATATATTTTATATCTTTCGTATTTTTAAATGTCCTAAAAGTTCTAATAATATAATTTTTAAAGATTGTTTATATCACTCCTCCTAAAATGCTGCCTCAAGATATGGATAATTATTTTTTTTCAGAAAATTACAAAGAAAGAACAAAACCAAATTTCTAACACTCTAGAAAAACCTAAGGTACATTTAATTTTAATTTTCTAATTTCTTATATTAAATAAACCCACTGAATTGATATTTATACGAAAAGAAAAATTGTAATAAAACCATAATAGCCAGCTCAATATTTTGGAAAGGTAGTTAACTGTTGATTGTCTTTGACCAAACGTGACATTAGTAATGTCATCAATTGCCAAATTAATCTATGTACACTAATTTCAATATTTTTTAGGAAAAAAAATATAAGTTTTTATGAAAAAAAAAACAGTTTAAATATGTTCTTAATGATATGAAAGGAGATATAATGAGTATAGGGTTGGTAGAGATGGCGTGCATAATCCACCTTACTTATTGAACACAAAAATTATCCTATTATCTCCAAATTTGGTCCAACTTTGAAATATTTTAATCAATTGCTTTCCATTTTCTTACAGAATTTGTATTCTACTCATACCATATATGATAAATAAAGTTGATAAGGGGTTAAGTTATCACATTTATTACTTTAATCACTTATTTATTCTATCAAACAAAATATCGTAATTTTATTCGATCTTATTGAGAAAATTTTAGATAAAGAAGTAACGTGTATAATAAGATATATGACTTTTTTTTTTTAAATGTATTATAGTATATAAAAATTCTGCTCTATGACTAACATAAATAAATGAATCATACGAATTAATAGGTCTTTATGCAAATTTTTATCTCAATACAATATAAAAAATAGAGTTGTCAAAGTGGGTTATAGTCCATGAACCAACATGGCTCATCATGGATTCGAATTGGGTTGGGTTAATTTTTTTTTAAATTAATATGGGTTAATTTTTTACCGGCCCACCTAGAACCCGACTCACCTAGTTGAACCCATGGTGAGCCGGGTTGACCCACCAACCCACAAATAAAGGGTCACACACATGTTTTTTATTATGTTGAGTTTTGCATTTGAGTCGGATTAGGTTAACTTTTTTAGCCAACACATTAATATTTTTGTGATTTTGATTTGTAGTTGGAGTTTAACATCTCTTGGATTATATTTGGATTTTGGATTCTATTGAAGTTTATTTAGATTTTAATCAAAATTATAATTTATTGTTTTTGAGATTGAAGAAAAAAATGTTTTTCTTTTTTAATTAAGTGAGCCGGTGAGCCAACCCATTTAACCACCAATCCGTGGTGGATCAAGTTGGGTTTAAATTTGTTTGACTCTTTAATCAATAAACCAGATTAAATTGACTCATTAAATGATCAACCTATGATGAATCAAATTGAACCGGGTCGAATTAACTTTTTTGACAACTCCAAAAAAAACTCTCGTTTATCATTGATTGTGAAAATGCCTCCATTGTGAAGCATTGTATGTAGAAAAAAAATGTCAAATACTTGTGGAAAATCATAATAAAACTTCATTATTGCAACTTAATTGTGTAACAAAAAATTAAACAATTAATTGTCAAAATATCAGTAAACAGCCCTTATTTTTAAATTGATACTCTCTCCTTCAACCTCAATGAAAAACAAAATAATACATACAAGTATATATCAAGTATTTTTTATAATAATTATCTTAAAAGTGTTATAAACTATTTTATACTATGATACACAAATACGATAAGTGTAACGTATCTGATACATTTATTTTCAAAATAATAAAATATGATATGTGATATATGAATATTAAAAAATGTACAATAATTCTTAAAAGAATCTAATAATTATATGATTATATGAATCCAAATTTTTTAATTAGAGACCAATTATTTTGGTATTCAAAACTTAATAGTTAATGTTAATGACCAATTTAGAAACTAATTCATAATAAAATTATTCTAAATATCAATTTAAAGACCAATTATTCTAAATATCAATTTAAAGACCAATTATAATTTTTTGAAACTATTTTAGTTGTCAATTTGGACACTATATAATGACTAATTATTTTTTGTCACTAAATTTGGTCATAGTCAATATACAAATTTTTTTTATCCTTTTATAATTAGTCAGTATCCAATTATTTTTCCAATAAAAAAGTTTACCGCATTATTTTTTGCAATAAATATGTTTAATTGGTATTTAGAATGATAAAATGTATGGCCTATTAGGTCAGTTGGTTAGAGCGTCGTGCTAATAACGCGAAGGTCACCTATTTAGATACCAATTATTTTGGTAGTCAAAACCTTGGTAGCTAATGTTAGTGACGAATTTAGAAACAAATTATTTTGGTAGTCAAAATCTTGGTAACTAATGTTAGTGACCAATTTATAAATTAATTTATAATAGAAACTATTTTAATAATAAATTTAGAGACCAATTATAACTTTTTGGAATTATTTTAGTTGTCAATAATTTGTTTTTAAATTGGTACCTAAATTTGACACTATATAGTGACTAATTATTATTTTTTCATTAAAATTGGTCATTATTCAAAGATTTTATTGTAATATACTACGACTTTATAAATTAAATACTTCATTGTTAAGTATTATAAAATATCCTTAAATTAGAGTATTGGTGCATTATAGATGTTATACTATTCGAGCACAATTATTAATTCTTTTATAAAAACTATTGAAGCATGGATTATTGAATTTAGTTATATTTCTCTTTGAATTAAATATGTTCATAAAATTAATCTAATTAAACGTATTTTATTTCTTTATTTTTTTATTGTATTATCAATCTATAGCAATTCATTTATTTTATATTATTTTTAAGATTTTCTCACACGCATTAAGAGAATCAATCAATCATTTTATGAATCAATCATTTTATGAATTGAAAAGTTATACTACTAAAATATTATTATCCTCTTCTCTTTGATAAAATTTTCACGAATTGCTACTTGTTTAAATAATAAATTATTCATAAAGCTTCATATATTTAGTTTATAATTTACTTTGATCTTTAAAGAATTTACAAATATACGCATGAGAAATATATATAATTTTTATTAAGATTTGCAACCGGATTTCCCGCGAGTTTCCTAATCACCAACGCTTCTAGGCTCCTAACCTAACCTACATTACAGACAATAATAATTTATACAATATTTTAAAAAAATTAATATATATTAATAATCTTAATGCATATTATATTAGTATACTAAAAGCAGAGTGATGTGGACATCTGGGTTGTCCAAAATCAGTGGGATACTTAATTTGGCTCTCAATGCATCATAGGGGTTAGGTATTTTTTTCTTAATTATTAGGATAGGTGTTTTTTTTTATTCATTTTGTAGGAGAAAAAAAAGACATTTCATCACACATATACAGAAAATTTATTTAAGTAAAATAGCCCCCAATCATTGACTAACACACTAAAAGATGTTTAAAATATTAACTAATAGTATTTTAAAAATTGGTAATATAATTAGAAAGGAATAATTTGTTAATAAATGACAGCGTGAAACTGTATGATAAAAATAAAAAGAATTCTATATAAAAAATTGATTGATAGTTTTTATACATATTAATCATAAATAAATATTGATAAATTATTCAACCAAATATCTTCTAGAACTCTTCAAATAATATATATCAGAGCTCTGCACAATAATATGGGCGACAGGGCGACATCATAGAACTCCTCAATAGCAAATATATATACACACTTGTTCAGCAAATTGAGGACTTGTGCAATAATGGTATATAAATTTATAATAATATTAAAAATTATTTTACATGTGTGTTTGTTTGTTACTATGAAGGTGAATCAACTGAATTTCAGTATGAAAAATCAATTTCTTTGAAAAAAAAAGATTTTCATTTCCTTATTTCTTCTCTGAATTTTTCTTTTTTCTCAAATTAAACATTTTTAAATTAAAGTTCATAATATGTTGACCTATTTGCCGGTTTCTTTTTTTATTATTGTTAACCCTATTTGTCTCCTTTGAACCAAAGATTCATATATTCTGACCAGTGAATCAAAATTATTCACACACAGTTGCGTAAAGACCAACAATTATGTGCCTGTATTATATATATATATATA
>Ga0214543_1007797_pt1 | contig 18032 bp, 6 predicted proteins | sample CNSS2metaG_FD_160094 | JGI IMG/M metagenome (GOLD analysis project Ga0214543, IMG submission 160094) | Root nodule microbial communities from cowpea collected in UCLA plant growth center, Los Angeles, California, USA - CNSS2 | ecosystem: Host-associated > Plants > Roots > Nodule | place: USA... | reverse complement strand
ACACCAAGGAGGCCACTTCAGGGGATAGAGTGGTGAGGAGAGCACCATATATAAGACGGTCTTGGCGACGCCAAGTTTGATAAGCAGGATTCGAAATTGTCACTGGAGGGTCATCAGTGGTGGAGACCGTTGTCGCTGGCGCAGGAAAGGATCCATCGGGATATTTGAGAAGATCATGGCCATCAAGGAGAGCTTCAACTTGAAGTTTCCAGGTAAGGTAATTGGAGGGAAGAAGCCTGGTGACACTGTTGAGAGTGATGCAAGTGAAGGGTTTAGAGGGCTCATAAGGGTTTCTAATGGAGGAGTTGTCGGTGGCCATGAGAGGAAAAAAAAAGAAGAAAAAAAAAAGAAAAGAAAGGAAGGAGCGACGTCATGTGATGGAAAAGTAAGGAATGAGAGGATCGTGTATTAATCTGATACCATATAGAGATATAGTTTGAATTGATATTTTATTCTTGGATTGCAGTAGTATAAATATACATATTGGTAACGTAAATTGGAAAGAATCAGGGAACAAACTCCACCAATTTAGCACTAACAATTAACCTAAATAAAGGGAAAATCTGATATATAAAATCTGACTAATAAAAACTCATTATTATAATTTAAAACTAATTATTATAATTGATAAGTATTGCATATCTGTGTCCCAAAGGGTTCACATCAACAAGTATTTGAGACGTTCAGGAGAATGGGCTAAAGCCCGTACACTAGTTGCAACTATGGCCGTTTATATCCATATGCATGAAAACCCATAGAATAGAGTTCAATGGATAATGATGAAGTTGTTGTTAACTAAAGTACACAAACTTATTTGAATAAATGTGATGTCTCATTCTTATGATGAGGTTTACTATGAATTGTGAGAATAATAAGGTTGAGGTTTAGGCATTATTATGTTTATTTTTAAAATACATCTTAATAAACAGAATAGTAATTATTTTAGGAGTGTGAGTCCACCCTATGAAGGTTGACCTAATTAGTGTGATGGTAGGACTGAGACATGGATAAGTCTCTAAATAATACTCATGAAACAAGATACATGCATAAGGCTGTAATGTACATCACTTATTAGAACTTAAAATGGACATTGGTATTGTATGTATTATTTAGTAAAATACAATTAGAGGAGATGTAGCTCAATGTAATTATAAATCTTTACATTTTTTTTCAGTGAAAATTTGTAAACACTAAGTATAATATTCAAACTATGAAGGTTCCTTATGCTAAAATACAATATTTTATTTTAAAAAGATGATTTATTTTATTTTTAAAATTTTATGGGGATTGTTGAAAATATTCAATATAATTTAAATAAATAAATAAATTACCCTTTTATTACTTATACTAAATGTTATTTATGGGTGAACAATTTTTTAACTTTATCACATTCATTTTAGTTTAATCAAATGTATTATTATTTACTACCTTTATTTGAATTAGATTTATTACTATTTACTCTCTTCTACCGATATATAAAACCTATATGCATGAGAAGAATACACAACAAATTATGTAAGTATTTTTGTCTTATATTTTATATTATCTTTTAAAACATTGGTGTTGATAAAGTTCATATATCTTTAGTTATACTTGATCGAAATGACGTATTATTGTATCTTAGAAAAGGAACACATATTTATGTTTTGTCCTATATAGGGAATATATTTTCTCTCTAAGAACATCGTTCTTTATATTTCAACCTATACTATTTCTAATATTTTTTTCATTTACAAATTTATCCTGTATAATTATTATTTGTTGTAAGAATTATTTGGCTTGATAATTTTTTTTATCCATATCTTGACTTATTATTTTTTATTTTGGTTTTGTGTAACAAAAACTTTAAGGAATATACTTTCAACATTTTTTCCTAGTGCCAAAATCATTTTTTGTCTTCAATAAACTAGTAAGCTTAGAGGAGTGGAGAAAATATGAGAAAGAAGACAAAAGGATAGAAACAATCAGGTGAAAAAATTATTTGCATGAAAGGGCGTAAATTTAAACATTTATTAGGATAAATTAATTGTTTTGACATTTTAACTTAGTAAACCTAACAATCTTATTAAAACTGTATGCATTAGTATCACAAAAATAGCAAATTAACATTATTAGTTAACTTCGTTTTTAGAAACTAATTATGAATTTTTCGTTTCACTTTTAAAATCTAAACAAAAAACATTATGCACTTTAAAATAAATGACTATTAATCAATACCTTTTATCGGTCTTTCCTGCAATATTAAAGGGAGAAAAAAAGGTAAAATTCAAGAAATACAATGTGATTCTTTTATTTGCCTATCCTCTTTAACTGAATAGTTTTATTTATTCACTGCAGAAATGTTATGAATATAATAGCAACTTTGCTAATTTTATATACTTACAGACTAAACAAGAAAAATGTCTTTCACTTTCATCCATTCCCTTCAATTAAAACTCCTCTTACTTGAATAGCAGACTTTACATTTTTAATTTAGAGTCGAAGTTTCTGTAGACTTTTGTCCCAAATGAGACTTGGTACATCACAATAACCATCAGTAACTTTGTATGTATGTATATATAGCACTTGGCTTCATTTTTCCTGTCTTAACGTATTTGAAACATTTCCAGCCTTATACATGACCAGTTTGAGAACTTCAGCAAGACATCATGATTTGTATTAGCAGGTGACAGGACTGTCAGTGGTATTTTATTAAGCTTATGAGACAAAAAATTTAAGTGCCGTATAAAAAGCTTACTGCTCTTTTCAATAGTCCAATACACTTGCAGGACAAAAAACGTCAAATAAAACCCTAAAACACCTAATGGATTCCATGTCCAATTGAAATCAATGAAGAAAATGACAGGAAAATCGAAAAAAAAAAAAAAACAGCATCTATTAAAAGTATCCTGTACAAAAATAGAACACTTCAACAAAAGATATGCCAATTACATGGCCAAGTTGTGTTAGTCATGCCTTCCAGCCAAAACCCATGTCATCATCAAGATCACTGTTAAAGAAGGGGTTATCCGCGAACTCATGGCCAATGTCCTGAACCACATCTTGCAAATGAAGACTTTGCGGCATATCAGATGTTCTTGGGTTGAATCCACTGTTGCCAGCAGCGGCAGAAGAATCACTGTTTGAAGCTGTTTTGAAGCTATTATTCCTCGAAATGGGTCCATTGTTTCGTGGAACACTGGCAGAACCTCCTCCGCTTATAGATGGAGTATTGCCCCCAAAACCCAATGCATTCTTTGCCATATTCCCATTTGCAATGGGTCCAACAAGAGGCTGTGATTGCATTCCCCCATTGTTATTTGACACTTCCTTCACTAGTTGATGGATCATCTGCTGTTGCTGCTGTAGAGCTTGATTTCCTTGGGACCCCTGTGGATGATTTTGTTGCAGTAAACCATTTGCACTTAATGTGCGCTGTTGGAGGAGTTGCGGCAGCGGCAGCTGCTGCTGCAGGGTTTGATGGGAACCTGGGAAGCCACCTACAGGCGAGTTTTGCATTGAGCCTGGAACTAAAGAAGGACCAGCTCCTTGCATAGAAGAAGAGGGACTCGGGTTAGAATTATTGAATGAGGATCCTTCGCGCTGAAGGGAGCCAGGGCTAGAATTCATTGAATTTTGCCTCATGAGAAGATTTTGGTAGTTTGTAAGTACTGCTGAATGGGCTGACCCACTCAAAGCACCACGATTAACCACATTTTGACCGTTGTTTATCTGGTTGTTCAATCCAGGATTCATTGCCATCAGCTTATTGAGTGTGTTTCTATCAGTTGGCAGACCATGAGCACTTGCCAGCTGCTCCATTTCCTGCATCTTTTGCATCTGGAGCTTTGAGGCATTTGTTAGTAGAGGATAACTTTTCAAACTCTCTGCAGGTTAATGTTGGATCTATGTTACGAAGGCCAGAGGCAATGTAAAAGTATAATTCCAAAAGCCAAAACTTAAAACAGCTTCGTACAACTATATTAATTGAAAATAGAACACAATAGGGTAATCTCATAAAAGCTACACGCAAATTACCTATTGCCCCAACGTTTTGCTCGTCACAGATATCTATTAGGTCTTTCATGCTGTTGACAACCTCCGCAATCTGTCAACCATTGTAGCAGGTAAATAAGGGTTGAAAAAGGACATGCATAACAAATATCTCTACAGTGCTCAAGCTGTACAGAAATTTTGAATAGCATACCTGCAAACATCTCACATATCTTTTAGAAAAACCCAAGTCATTAAGCGATTGCAACTCCAACATCTTTGCAAGCTGGCGCCCTGTTGTCAATACCCTGATGCAAATAAACATTATTTTAAGCTTTGAAGCTCGAGTCCAGTCTCATTGTAATTGTTAACTAGATGTTACATAGACTATTCTAACCAGCAGATACTTTTAACCAAGCATGGCTTATAAAATGCCCAACTAGAGAGTTTGGTTGACATAGGGAAGCAGATTCTCAATTTCTAATCTATATTTAAAATGCCAAGAGAAGCTCTTAATCTTGAATAACCTCAATGTAAAAATATGAATGCCAGACTTGGTATCTCTGTCTATAAAAAAAATGTTATTTCTGTGATGCAGGGCACCAGAATGCAACGAAATGCCAACGGGAAAAATCTTATACTAAGATCTTTCTGTTTCCAATTTATGGTTATTAACTAACAGTATCTTTTTCCTCTCATTTTTCCCATGGGTATACATTTGGATTGCCATTCAGTAAATCCATTAAAAATGAAGAAACATAGTTTGCACCAAATTGTTCATCCATATATCAAGAAAACTCTAGTATGCGCCATTCCAAGAATACAACATCGCACAAGTGTGCAGCGAAGAGAAATACACAGTCTGAGAAGGATTTGCTTAAAACACCAAACATCAAGGAACAACAATGCATTAACTTACGTGCTGCTTTTTGATTGCAAATCTTGTTGAGAAACTCCATCTGCTCCACTTTCAGCAATAGTACTCTGGCACTTTTGAGCTACATTTACTAAATGGTTGACCTGCAAATTTGCGAATCATATGAATGACAGCCAAATCAATACCTCTATATTGCCATACCAATCAACCTTCAGAAAGGTGAGCAATTTTTAAGCCTTGCCTCTGGGGCATTTAGACCTTTCAACTTTAATTTCCTTGATCTTCCCTTCATGAAATTAGAAGGGAAGTTTCATTGAACCTATCAATTTCCCTACCCAAATTTCAACATTACTACAGTCAAGTTCACCAAATTGTACTTCTGCATTCAGTCCTGACAAATATGATAGAAGAATTCAAGCATGTAAAGAGTTAATTATGCAACAAGATTGCACATGCAGAAGTTTTTGTGCAGAAAAATTCTGAACATGCAAAAAGTAGACCACTTCAGGGAAGTCCCTACACTCCCAATTACCAATCAAACCAAGCAACAAATGAAGATCTACATAACAAATATTCTAAAAAATAGCATCACCATCTATTAAAAAGAAAGAATGACTGCAAAAGTGAAAATCATTCTAAAGGAAGCAGAGACACACCTGTGGTGTAACCAACCTTCGAGGAAGAAGTTCTTCATGCTGCCTTGCACAGAATTCCCAAGATAATATCTGTCCAAATTAAAAAGCAGGAGGTCATTATTATATAAAAAAGATTCAAATAGAAAATATACTAGACTATAAAAACAATTTTGTAACCTTCAAATCTTGAGTGAATATGATGCGAAGTTGACCTTCACGAACAACTCGAAGCTGCTCATATACACTCTCTTGAACTGCTTTTGCATATTCTAACATCATTGCACCAGAAGAAAATCTTATTTCACGTGGCAAGTCCAGAAACAAAAGTTCATCAATCACTCCGCCACCAAATTTGATTTCATTAAGTCTAGGTAATACTTCATAAGTTGCCTCTGTAACAAAATCCATAATGAACATATTAGATTATAAGATTTACATCAGAAATTAAAAGAAACAGCATGCTATAGCTTACAGATACATGCAACGCACAAATTGTGCATCTGCCACTATTGCACCCTAAGAAATGACACCAGCCTATTAAAGGTTGCAATTAGTTTAGTTTATTTTTTATGACTTAAAGGTTAAAGCTAAGTAACAACAATGAAGAATGTGATCACAGGCCACTGGTCATTGGTCAGCACTGACTTCAGTAGCAAAACAAGCGAAATACTAAATGGAATTTTTTAATGAAACTAAATTTCCATAATAACATACTACTGTAGAACCACAACACAAGGAACAGTTTTGTTGGTTTGGTTTATAAAGCAGTTTGCTTTCTATTTGTTTTCAAAATCTTTACAGTTTAGTCCCTCTTAGTCCCTATAACTCTGCACAACAGAACTGTAATTTTTCATCCCTAAAAGATGTGCAGTGGTCAAATTGAGTACTTGCTAAATGTAGGGACTAACACATAAAGATTGTGTGGCTATAAAGACCAATTGAATATTTAATCATCACAACTATGTCATTTTTTCACTGTTTTCTGCTTTCAGAAAGTGGTATAGGAAATTAGGAAAACAACAAAACTCCAATCTATAGTTTCTTCCATAAATCTTGGAAACAGGAAATAAAGTGACACTTCTGTGATTACTTATGAGAACAGGAATAAATGAATAAAAACTCCAACCATACAGGCTACAATATTTCCTTTTACAAATACTTACCAAATCCCCTTCCAGATTTACAACCACATATGTCGCATTGCCATGCATCCTGAACAAAGAAAAAATCCATATCAATGTATGCACTCATCGAAGATGTAATAGAACTAACAGATTAAAAGGGAAAATTGGCGTAGACCTAAATAAAAAAGAAAACAAATGCAATAATTTGAAATATAACTGAGTTGGCAAATTGGCAGCATTCTTTGAGTTGTCAACAATTACATGATCACGTAATACAATCAATAAAGAGTTTGAATGGAATATTTTATAAATGATTATCAGCAAATATTAAGGCATCGCCCCATTTATTATGCAAACAAGACATACCAGTCAAGGATAAATAAAAAGTGCAAAGATTTACCGTAGCTGCTTGGGGGAAAACACCAAGTGCATGATGGCCAACATTGTTATATAACGACAAGCACCACCGTTTCTTTGCACGAGGAGAGTAATATTCAGCCACAAATTTTCTCCAATAAGCAATACTATTATCCTGAAAAAAAACAGAAAAAATTCAAAAGAGAGTAATAACTGATGTAGAAATTCAAAAATACCCAAAGCATAAAACAATGTGCTCACATATAATTAAGTTCCTGAAAGAAAAAGGAATAAACTTTATAAAGAAAACAAGAACTGGACAGATGATGTAGTTAATATAGATTTGACACTCTGATAGGTCATCACATGCAGCAAATAAGCAACTCACATTTGGCCGTTGCCTTTGATGATAGAGATATTGCATCAATCGACGAGCACAAACCCCACTGACACCATTGTCGCCTGGGCGCTTGACAGCAGAAGAGGGCTGCATCACTTGTTGCTGTAATTGCTGCCTATATTGCATTTGTTGTTGTTGTAGTTGTTGCTGTTGTTGATGTTGTTGCTGCAAGTGCATTCGCTGTAATTGGGGCATTGACTGAAAGATTTGTTGCTGTCTCAGTCTCTGGTGTTGTTGAAATAAAGCCTGTAACTGTGGATTTCGACCCTGCAATTGCATGGAATCTTGTCTCTGAAGAATCTGTTGCATAACCTGCTGCTGCTGCTGCTGCATTATATCTTCCTGTTTGATATCCATTCTAGGTTTTTTGGACAGCTGAGATACATTATTTGGATCATGAATGAAAGATCCAGGGACATGTGCACCCATATGAAGGGAAGACGGACCAGTTTGAGACGCAGGCAACGATGTAGCACTTGCAGCACCCTGCAGCTGCTGCTGATTCTGCTGCAATTGTTGAACATTATGATCTTGATGAGAGCTCTGCTGTACTACAGAGGAACCATCGATCACTGATGAGCCTGAAATACTAATATTGTTTGACGTAAATGACATGGGTGAGGCAGGTAATCGTAAGTATGAGTCCGCGTTAACACTGGCACTTCGCTGCAAATGGGGGCCACCAGAGAGAGCAGAATTTGCATCTGTGACTAAAGAACTAGCTCCAACACTTGGTGCAGAGTTTGCTACACTGTTCAAAACTACATTATTCATATCACCCGAAACCGGACCCAGGTTTGTTCGACGGGCTCCCGTAACTGTGCTAGATGAGTTAACAATAGATGAACTTAAGTGAGTGTTAACTACACTCTGTGACTGCCCATCTCCTTGAAAGAAAATTCCAGAATGTGAAGATGATTGGGTTAAGCCTCCTGTCACCCGCGAAGGTGTCATGGAGGTCATCCCCCCTTGGTGACTGCAGTTTGTGTAGCTCTCCAGAGCCAAGCCTACTGGTATTTAAAATAGTCTAAAATAGCTCATGTACTCTACGTAACAGACAGATTGCGTGTGAACTCCTGATAGTATTTCTTCTATCTTTTCTTAAATATCCAAGCTTCACTCTATTCCAAAACCTTTTACCAAACCCAATAACTCCGGTTGAACCAAATGCATCCAGAATTGTTCTTCCTTCTGAACTCTGACAATTGCTGTTTTAAATCTAACAACAAAGAAAATAACACATACATATTAATTAGTACATGGAAAACTCCAGCTAAATCAAATGAAAACGACCAAACAAGACCTGGCATGATTTTTAAAACATGCCCGCAAATTGACCAACACCCTTTTCCAGAAAGATAAATCACAAACCAATAATCCCGTACACCAAATCCTTTTTCTAACCGCTTTATCTGCTCTTAAGAGAGGAATTCGCTTCGAAGAAAAAAAGTAAGGTAACAATTAAAAATAGAAAGATATCTAAATCCTCTCGCTTTATTTTCTCATCAGAGCTATGAATACTCACTTTAAGAACCCAAAGCCATCAAAAGATCAATATCGTAATGATAAAATAAAATCCAATACTCTAAATTCACATATTCAAAAGCCCTAAAACCCCAAATCAAATTCAAGAACATAACAAAGGAACCAAAAAGAACAAACTAGAACCCCAATTCCATTCCTGCACACAATAATTAACAACCATCAACAAACTGCGAAGTGACAAAAATACAAGAATGACAACCAAACAATAGAAAACGCAAACCTTAAAGCTAACACCACAAAAATCAAAATGAAAATAGCAAATAATTTACAATTCTCTTCACGAATTTAAAATACAGAAAGAAAGAATTCACTCCAAGATCGATCAGTAACTGAAAATTTGAAAAACAACAATGAAGCTTTCAGAACAGCTCAGTGCAAAAACGAATCGTTCGGAACTACTCACAGCGAAACCGCGAGCTGAAAAAAAAACAAGCCAACGGAAGCGCAGTGAATTGGAATCGCAGAGAATAAGAAAAGAGAAAAAAAGAAAAAAAAAAAAGGATGTGAAAATCGGAGAGAGAAGAGTTTATAAGAATGTGGGAATGACCGGTGAACCGTTCACGCGCTATCTTTCACCTGCAGTGGCAGGTTACGATTCAGACACGTGTCACCAAAGTGACTGTGGTGATAGTCGGTGATAAATCCGCAGCCGCTTCGAGACCTATTGCTGACGTGGCGAGTATCAGTTGGAAGAGAGACTTTAGCATGAGAGAACCTGTGTGTAGGTTATTTCACTCCCCATCCATTGTTTAGTTTTTGTAATTTGGAGTCTAAAAGTCGTTTAGTGTCTTATCTTTAATGGTGTTTATCATAATCTTTGTGGGATTTAAGAAAAATAAAATCTAAACAGATTAATTCTCATTTTAAGTGGCTTAAATATTTTTCAAAAAATTTAAATAATCTGAGAAAAAAAACAAACTCGTGTATTGATTCGGGTTAGGCGTACACATTTAAAGATTTATTTTGGAAAAAAGTTGTATTCAAAAAACCCATGTAATTATATCATGGCATTTTAACTTAATCGGATTTTTAGAAGACATTGTAAGTCCATTTTTTTCTACTCTAAAGAGGTTTGGATTTTGCTTTTTCGAAGGTCCAAAGCCAACCCATTAAGAACCTTCAGAACTCTCACTCAGCCTCACTCACTCTCATTTTGTTCTTTTCTAAAACTGTTCCTCTCCCTCACTCTCTTTTTTCTTCCAACAAAGACTCTACTATGTTCCCTCCAATTTTTTAAGTAACCTTCCAACCTCTTTTACTTTCCGTTTTCAGCTCCTGAACTCTGGTTTCACTTTAACCGTTGCCTTAATCTCGTTCCACTTTAACTGTTGCCTTAATCTCGTTTTCGTCCATATGCTTTTGTTTGAGCTCTTTAAGTTTCCTGGTACATCACTACGTCTCCTTCTTCTTAAGCTTCTTTTCACACAAAGGTAAGGGAAGCTAGGTTTTGTATGTCTTAAGTTATTTTGCATGCTTTAGTCTGTTTCACGTCTTAATAATTTGAATGATGATGTTGGTTGTGTAAAAGTGTCTGGTCTGAGTTCTGGGTGTTGTTGTGGCTCGTTTTTCTGCCTTGAATGCGCGAACAATGAAGAAACCTGATAATCTTGCCCAACCGAGTAGGTCTCGCCTAAGCGAGAGTATCAAAAATCCTCCAGGCTTTTGCTCGAAACTCTAAAGAATCAGTTAGTCTCGTAGAGCATATTGATTCAAGTGGTGAGAGTAACGGGAGACCTTAGTCTTTGGCTTAGATGTTTGAAGGTTAACCTTGTGTGTGGTAGGGTGAAATCCATTGGCAATAGACCTACAAAGCAGTCAAGGCCACCACAAGTGTAAGCATCCAGAGAATTTGATCTTATTATATGTATTTGGATAATTGAGTCTTAGAGTCCTGTTTGTTTGCTATCACATGATTAAGTGCCTACTATGTTCCATGTTTATAATATTTGTAAGTATCTGCTTGCTATAACATGTTCAAATTATTTGTAAGTATGTGAAGTGTAGCCAAACTTGGATTGAATCTCATTCCTTTGAGTACTCATTGAAGGCACCGTTGCCTATGTAATATTTTGCTCTATGAGCAAGCCTTTTGGATAACTGTCCAACCTCAAATTTCAGTTTAGTTCATGATATCGTGATGTGCCTTATAGATTGTTCATCTCAAATGCTCTTCTAATATTATATTTATGTGATATTTATTTAGTAGAGTTATTCTATTTAGATAGGAGGTTATATATATTATATAAAAATAATTCATGTATAACAATTAAAAATAAAGTTAAATATAATTTTATCACTTAACTTTAAAATTGAAATTAATTTTTCTTTTTAGTTTTATATTAAATTAGCCATCCATTTTTATAAAAGAGGAATTTAGTCCTCTATATTTAACTTTATTTTTAATTATTATACATTAAATTTGTTTACATAATATATTTTTCCAGTTACTTAGTTGAAAAATTGATTATAATAAAAATGTTTTTAGTTTTAGATGAAAATTGAAACTATTTACATTTTAAAATTTGGATTAACAGTCCTCCATTTTTAGAATACTGGATCTAGCTTTAATAAAAATATGTTAAATGAAAGTATCAAATAAATTAAATAAAAATTATTTAAAATAATAAAATTAACACATTTTTAAAATTAGAATCTAAGAATCAAAATTTATAAAATAAATTAATTCTATCTTTTACTAAAAGTTTAGGAAAATATTATTTGTTTTATTTAAATATATTAGACTTTTAAATCTTATATATCATATTCCCAACTAATAACTATTCAATTCAATTGGTATTTTGGTTTAGTCGGTTGTGATTATGCTAAAAATTAAATTAAATTAAATTCATTCAATTTGGATTAGAAAAATTATTTTTCATTTTTTAAGTAATTTTTCATTTTTTTTAATTTTTTATATTACAAAATCACTTATAAAATATTACGTAAAAAATATATGAGAAAAAAAATGTTAAAACATAATTGTCAAAAGTTGTAGATAAAGAGGGAAAATATATGTATTATATGTGTGTGTTTTTTTACCTGTATTCACTTTTTTAAACAAAAATAATAATAAAATTATTATTATTATTATTATAAAAATTAGATAAAATAACTTTATAATTTTGTGTAATTTTTATGTGTTTTGTAGGTTATTTTTAATTAAAAAATTGGTTAAATTTTTAAAAAACAATCAAATTAAAAAAATGATTCAATTTAAATAAAGTTTCACCTAAAAAATAATATTGATAAAATCATTATTTTAATTTAAAATATAAAATTAAAAAAAAAATATTAGATAACAAAAAAGAAAATCCATTATATATTGGTATAGTATATTTTACCTGGAAAATATATTGTTATAAAAGTATTTATAGCGGTGAAGTGACGGTTTACGCCGGTCACATAGTATCAGGTCACATGTTCAGTAGAGATTTAGCGGATCAGAACGCAACCGTTTATAAACCTGATTAATGACGTGGCATCTTTTTGTCAGGTAGCTCTTTCCAATATTAAGAGAAACAGTGTGTAGGTGATCATAGCTCCGAAATGAATTTGGTTCTTAAATTATAGAGGAAATTGAATTCCAACACAATGGCTTTTTTTCTTATCCGAACACAGAACTATCATGAATATATTGAAATTATTACTTAAATAAAAACAACTTAAATTTAACTAATTTATCTGCTTGTACAACTTTACATTAATCTTTTTTAATTGAACTATTTTTTTATATTATAAACTAATAATTTAATTAGAATTTATAAATAATGTATTTTTTTCACATTCACATCTAATCAAGAATTGACATGTGTTTAAAAATATTATTTTTTATAAAATAATTACTATAAAAATCTATATTCCCACCCAGTCAACTAAATTAATATCAAATGTACTTTCAATTGCAACTTCATTGTCAAACTAAATATCAATACCAACTCGTTAACCAAAGACACGAGTGTTGAGCTGCTTGTATCAACAATCGGTTTATAATAAATATTTTAAAATCATAATTTCTAATTAGTAGATAATAATAAACATTAAAAACACGTGAAATTAGATTAAAATCAAATATTTTTAAAATATAGTATTATCATCTCACTAGTAAAACATTAATTAACTTCTAATGTTATTCTTATATATTTTAATTACTGTATAAATTTAATAAATCTCAGTTTCACTTAAGATTCAAATTTTCCTTACAAAAAAGTATGTATATTACAAGGTTGGTTTTCATTTTGAAAACATTATTTGAAACTAATAAGTATCCCACTATTACACAAGTTTAGAAATAAATAAATGAAATATTAAAAATAGTTTCAAAAACTATTCAATTATTTTAATTAATAATAAAGATATAAATTAAAATAGTCAAGTTGAAAGATAATATTTCTAGAGGTCATTCTTTAACTGGAAATGGTTTCGAAACTTCTATTTCATATATTTTAGAAATTTTCAATCATTTTTTTATAAAATTTTAAATAAAAACTCACTACTAGAATCTTTCATATTACATAGGTTTTTTCTTGCAAATTTGTTAAAAAGATTTACAAGAAAAAACTTTTTTTTGCCATTTTTTTTAAGAATATTAATTGGCAGTAATTATAATTATTTTCTACAAAATTATAAAATTCGCAAGTATCTCCTACTAAATTTGTTGTGAAAAGTGTTTGTAAAAAATATTTTACAAAAAAATTAGTAGCAATTTTATTTTTACAATAAAATTTGTAAGTATTTTTTACAAAAAAAATTTAAAACAAAATTGATAAGAAATATAATTTTTTTAATAGTAATTAATGTAATTAATCTCATTTTAAACTATACTTAAAAAAAAACTATATATTAAAGATTAATTTTACGTTAAGAACGGTATTAAAGACTAATTCTAATTTTCATTATAAGTTGAAGGACAAAAATATATTTATTCTTAATTTTAAATATTTTTAGCTAAATTCAAATGACAATACTTTTGGTTTTAATTTAAATTACAACATTTTGCGGATTCAACAGTCAAAACATAATTTTATAAAAAAGTCTTAAATCTTAAATATAATGCATACATGCAATTATTTTTTCACTACAATATTTTATATATTCTCTTATGTTTTTTTTCATACAAAACTGAACCATCTAGTAAATTTTAAATAGGTACAATAACATATTATTTTTGTAAAAAATTCAGAATGTTTCTCTAATATGACATAATCCAATAAGAACAGTGGTTGCGCCAGATTACATTAGGCTACCAATTTGACGCGTAGTTTTCAAGGGTATACATGGCATTTAACAATTTTAGATGATGATGTTCTCTACTGAACCGTTGGATTGGAAGGTCGAAATCTGATTGGACACTAGAAAAGGGTGTACGGATTTTAATGTACGCACGGATGTGTTTTAGCATTCAGATATTTGTTTGCCACCATTGGTGTTTCTTCTACTATTGCCATAAGTGGTTAATGGATAGAGACGTGAAAAATATCAGCACGTGCAGGTGTGGCTGGTCTAACGTTGTCAATATTAAAAAGCATGATAAGATAAGATAAAACGTGGTTGAATTAATTTATTATCTTACTTTTTTTTTGCTTAAATTATAATATAAGTTTTTTCTTTAATTCTTAATTTGATTTTTTTTTTCATTTATTTCTATTCTAATTCTCATACTTTTAAAACTTCACAATGTTGGGTTAAATTTTAATTTTATAAACATGTAGTTCTTATTTTGCTTTAGTTGAATTTTACAGTTTACATGTTGGATCGTTACAACTTCTATATAATTATTTATTTATATATTTATTACATTTTTTTAATTAAAAAATGTAAAATAAATCAATAGTAATTATATTTTCATTGTGATTCATATATCACATAAATAGATTTTGATACATTATCTAATATAACATTAAACCAACTATGATAAATTTTTAGTTTAGAAAATAAGCATAAAAAATTACATTTAAATCACTATTATAGGAATTACAAGTTATATTATAATAATATAGATTGATTTGTCATAATTAATACCTTTCATTAGAAATATATTTGAAATTTAATCTTATTTTTTTATGTGATGGTTATTATTATTTTACGTATTATTTATAGATTAAATATATTTTTAGTTTTTAAACTTTTAGTAAAAATTAAAATTATTTTTTTAAAATTTTCATCTAATTTAGTATTCTATTTTTCAAGATAATACATATTAAACATAATTATTTTTGGTTGCAAACTCACGTTACTCAGCAAAAATTGGTTTATCATTACCTATGTGATGACTTATTCAACTATGTTTGTAGAATCTAAAACAAATAGGCGAAAGTTTATTCTTTTGTTTATATTGACGAGACACGAAATATTTAGTACCAAATAAATGGATTAGTGAGAAATGGTAAACTAGTTTTTTAATGTTTTCCTCGCGAGATGAGATAAAGGAAATGATTGAAAAAGTTGGTATGTCAAATACACAAGATAGGCGGAAATGGAGATTTCAAGGAGTAGTGAATATGGGTTTTCCCAACCACTAGAAACTTTGATAATGAAATGTGTTACAATTGTTTGTTTTCTATGTTATTTTAAATGTAAAACTCCCTTAAAATAAGTGAGGGAATATTTATATTATAAAATAGGACACGTTTGAATAAAAGATGAATTATTCGTTCTAATACTGTGATATTAGACATTTATGAGTTATAATTGAGTTCATACAAGAGATTAATTTAAAATTTTAAGATAATAAATTTATGATTTTTTGTAGTTATTCATTTTGGTTAAATTTTTTTTTTCTAATTTTCGTTAAATTTTGTCAAATAAATCATAATTTTAGTTTTGTGTTCAAATAAGTCCCAATTTTTATAAATTTTTTTCAATTTGTTATTTTTTTGCTAACACCATTTAAATCGTTAACGGTCACGAACAATGATTGCTACGTGTCACTTCGTGGTTTTTTATATTTTTTTTATTTGTTTGAACTTTTTTTAAATGTCCACATGTCAATCCAACGTGTCACGGGTCAAAATCAATGTTCTATATTCAATTTCGTCTCTATATTTGTTATTTTGTTCAATTTAGTTTCAATTTTTTTATCATGAATCAATTTAGTTCTTCTCCAAATTGAAACAAAATTTAATTTTTATATTAAAATTCACATTTTTTATTAAACATTTTTATATAATATATTAAAATTTATATCATTATAACTTTGATATAAAAATTAAATTTGGTCATATTTCGATAGGGACAAAATTGGTCAATTTTAAACCAAATTGAAATTAAATTGAATAAAAATAACAAATATAGAAACCAAATTGAATATAAAATATTAACTTTGACACGTGACACACTAGTCGGTTGACAAGTGAACATTTAAAGAAAAAAAAAACACAAAGTAACACATATCAATTACTGTTCATAGCTGATAATAATTTAAATGTGTTAGTAAAAAATGACTAAATTAAATAAAATTGATAAAAATTAATATATTTTTAAATACAAAACAAAATTAGAGCTTATTTGATAAAATTAAAAAAAAATTAACCTTATTTATTTAATATAGAACTTCTGACTAAATATAGAGCGTAGCTGGTTTAGTCACACCTGTGGTCACCCATCAATTCATTTGAGTTTGACACACATTTTTTAAGGAAATGAAACTCTGTTTTGACAAACGTTATCCAGACACAAAACATGAACAACATAGCCACCATTTGTTTCAAACCCTGCATTCCTTTCCCAGTACAATGTCCCAAAACCTGCTTCAGAAAATTCCCACTCACAACAATACCTCGATCCAGTCTTCAAGATTCTCAGCCACCCAACTCAACCCAACAACAACTCAATCTCTCTGTTCTTCGCTTCACATTGGGTCTCTCTCTAAACACAATAACTAATCTTAATTAACCAACCATAGGTAAATGGTTGAAGCAAAAATACTTTTTTTAATCAGTAATGTGTAATTACACTGTCTGTATCTGGCATGAAACTAAAAAGAATAAATTTTTAGCTATCTCTATTCTATTAACCATCAATTTTGGCATCTGGGTTCGCTTGGTTTTTTGCTTTGCTTCCAGGGATACCTGGGTTGGATGAATCCTACTTGCCCAGATGGATTGGTTATGGCTTTGGTTCGCTTCTCCTTTTGAATCACTTTCTAGGGAGTGATGCAGCCGCTATTACACCAGCTCAGCTTGTGAGAGAAATTAAAGCTGAAAACTGCATTTTTGTTTTGCATTTTTCAGTTTTCGATTATTTAATTTTCTGGGCTGTGGTTCATAACTGGTGTGTTTTCCTGGTTATGCAGAGTACAGAGGTTTTGGGTCTGTCTTTGGCTTCCTTCTCAATTGTGCTGCCCTACCTTGGTAAATTTCTCAAGGTAAGTAACTGATTTTATTCTTGTAGAATTAATTCAATTTTCCACCCTAGTGAACATGTTCAAGAAAAAAACTTTCTTTTTTCAATGTGTTTAACAATTAAGTAACCCTACTTTTTGTTGATGTTTTAAATGACCATAGTCGCAGTTTCACAGTAATCTTTGATATTGTAGAAAGTTACAGATAAATGGAGCTGTATTTTGGTTGCAGAGGCTTCAAAAACCTTGATGTTACTGCCACAATAGTAGTTGTGGACCCTTTTCTAAAACATTGTTTTTTTATACAATATATATGGAGCTCAAATATGAAGTTTTTCATGTAAGATATTGATCCTTAACCAAGTGTGGGAAATAGGGTGCTCAACCAGTGGACGAAAAGGCTATACCAGAAGGGACTGAGCAAATATTTGTTATGTCAACAGAGGTAGGGAATGGCCTGAAGGAGGATCTGGCTTGGGCATCATATGTTCTGTTGCGTAATACAAATGCCATAGCTATGGTATGTCTCATAGATTATCATTATTAATTTAAAGAAACACATGAATTCTTCTATGTTTAATGAGATATGTTTCCCCTTGCAATTGCAGACCAATCTCTGTCTGTTTTGTATGTTATATATGTGCTAAGACCAGCATTGTCTGAATAGAGGGTAGGGATATTTCGATATCAAATATAGAGGTCTTTTAATCATGACTTACAAGGGTTGAATGACTGGAAACATTGTACATACTTTTTGTATGTGGGTTGAGGCACCCAAGTGCTC
>Ga0214543_1007783_pt1 | contig 18066 bp, 10 predicted proteins | sample CNSS2metaG_FD_160094 | JGI IMG/M metagenome (GOLD analysis project Ga0214543, IMG submission 160094) | Root nodule microbial communities from cowpea collected in UCLA plant growth center, Los Angeles, California, USA - CNSS2 | ecosystem: Host-associated > Plants > Roots > Nodule | place: USA... | reverse complement strand
AAATTATGAGAAATTATGGGTAGCTACTTGTTTAAAATTAACTCGTTAAATTTACATTACACATATTGATGGAGTATTATAGTTTACTTATTAACTATCCTATATTAATATTAAGTTGGTAAAAAAATTATTGAAATAAATAATAAAACCTTTCCGATAATTAGAAAAGTTAATTATGATGCCTCCGAGATATGTTATCCTTAAAATCAGTTTCAGAGGGTGAAATAAAGAATGGTTATTTAAACCTCATCTTACCTCAATTTCTCAGTTATGTGTGACTGTTGAATCTAGTAACTGAATGTAGTAAGAATAACTAATTTAATTTAAAAAATAGTTTAAGTGTTAAAGTTCAATTAAGAATGTGGTTAAAACTTAATTTCAGATAATAATAATAATAATAATAATAATAATAATAATTCAATGAGATTCTTGAAAACTTAACAAAAAATAAATACAAACGAAAGCATACTAAGTTAATTCATATGTTTTATATTTTTCTAATAATAATAGTAATTAAAATGATATATACAAAATGGTTGATCAGTTTCATATGTTTTATATTTTGAGCCAAGTATATTTTTATGGAATATTAAGTTTATTTAGACTAAAATTTAAAGTTGTAATTAAGAAATAACTAATCTTTCTACTCACATAGTATTAGTTTGTATATGCCTTCTTTTAACTTAAAAATGGAAATACCTAATGCAGTTGCAAATCTGATGAATTTGACTTACATAATATTAACTCATATAAAGAGTTATCATAATTTTTATTTGGATTATATATATATATATTATTGAAAATGAAAATTAGTTCTTCTTCGAAATTATGATTTAATTTAGTCTTCTAACTTTAAAAATGCGTAGATATAATTTTTAATCAAATTTTATTAAGTTTATTTTTCGTTTTAAATGTATTTTATAAAAATGAATAAACTTAACATAATTTAGTTAAAATGACTAAATTTATGTATTTCTATATATAATTTTGTTAAGTTTATTTGAAGTTTCAAAGATATTTTCTAAAAATGAATAAACTTAACATGGTTTAGTTAAAATGACTAAATCTATACATTTTTATAAATATAATTTTTTTAAGTTTATTTGACATTTTAAACGTATTTTCTAAAGATGAATAAACTTAACATAATTTAGTTAAAATGATTAAATTTACGTATTTCTAAATATAATTTTGTTAAATTTATTTAATTTTTTAAACTTATTTTCTAAAGATAAATAAATTAACATAGTTGAGTTAAAATTACTAAATTTATGTACTTTTAAATATAATTTTGTTAAGTTTATTTGATATTTCAAACGTATTTTTTAAATATAATTTTGTTAACACGTATTTTTAAATATTAAAAACTAAATTAATTTAAAATTTATAAAAAACTAATTTTAATTTTTACTAAGAAACTAACAATATATTTAACCATATTTATTTTTAAAAAAGCGATAACGAATAATACCGTAATGAAAACGATAATTAAATTGAATTTATTTATTTTTCATTTATATTTTTGAAATAGGTGGGTTATATTATTACATGAGAGAGACAATACTTTTGAATGGAAAATAAGAGGTGCCGGGTGGGTGGGTAGCACTCGGTCAACTAACCCATAAAAAACGACGAACAAATAAAATAAATTAAAAAAGTCTTGTTCAAGACTTTATAATTTAAGTATTGGAAAAGTGAAATAAAAATATATGAAAATGAAAAATTATAAATAAATGTAACATGAAGTAAAATAAAATATGGTTATAAAAAATATAGAAATAAATTATAATATGTAAAACATAAAAGAAATACTAATAACTTGTATTACATTTTTATTCAATCAAATAATCAAATTTAATATTTTAATTTTACAAAAGTATAGATTCCTTGACTTGAGCAATGCAAAATGATTCGGTTTCATTTCCTGATGCAAAGACCATAGTAATTTCAATATAAAGAGAGAGAAAAGATGAATGAGTATAGACCAAGATGTAAGCAGTGTGAGAGAAAAAAAAGCTTCATTTAGTTTAGAAAGTATAAGCTAGTAACTGTTCTTAGGAAAGTTATATAGAATTTGGTAATTGAATGTGGTGGCATATTTTCTTGGTCAAGTCAATAACCAATCAACAATAAAGACCAACTCAACCGTATTTGTTGTGCTATATCACAAAAGTTTTGTCCCAAATTATGGGTTGCAACTTCTTTAAAACGAAATATATATATATATATATATACACTAATAGAACGACACGTGCAAAGAGAGTAGTGGATTGTTATCAAAATTTGTTTGAAAGGATCAAAATAATACATTTAAATTTTCATTGTCCATTAATATAATAATATAATAAAAATATATATAATTTAGTATTAATATCTCTTTGTTTTTTTCTTAAAAAAAATATAATTTTAAAATTGTATTTTATATCAAACTGATTTTAAATAAGTTTTTTAATTTCATCTCTTACCCTCATTTGATATTTTCAAAAGATTAATATGAAACTTCCTATTGATAATTATTTGAATCTTAAGTAAGGATTCATTTAATTCAACCATTGTATCTTTAGTACCATGCTTGAAAATTTGTAAAGAAGAAAATAAATCTGTATTGTTATCATCTTCACATGTATCTTTCCTTTTATTACTATAAATAAATATATGATTTTATTCTCCATCGATGTATTTATTTAAAAAGAAAGACTATAAATAATTTTCAAAATTTAATAAAAGATTAAGAAATGTGATTACTAAAAAGAAATCAATGATAAAAGTCACAAATTTAAAAAATAGTTATGAAAAAGTATGAAATATCAAACTAGTATTTCACTGTTAAATTACAGAGTTATCTTTTGTATTTTTAAAAATGGAAAGAGCAAAGAAAATGAATTTGTTTAACTTTCTATTTTTTTTTTCAAAAACAAAAAGAAGATATATAAGAGTAAAAAATTGAATATAACAAAACAAGAAGAGACAAACAAAAAATCTTAATAAATTTTATTTTTTATTATAATTTTATTTATTTATTAATACTAAATATTATATTTTATAAATAAAATTTATCTAAAAAAGTCATTTAAAAAAATTAATATATATTTAGAAAATTCTAAAATTTTTGAGAAACCACGACCCTTGAGATCTATTAAGATCCGCCTCTGCCAAAAGACTAGTTACATGACTGAGGCAATACTTGATTTGAATAAAAATAGAAAAATAATATTTTAATCCATTTTTTTTTGACTCATTTTTAATCTATTATTCTCATCATTCTTAAATAATTTATTTTAATTTTTTACAATGATATGATGTGATGATCTAAAAGTGATAAGAGTGATGGATTAAAAATGGATAAAAAAGAATAGATTAAAATATCATTATTCTAAAAAAATAAGAGTTACAACTCGGTAGTCGAAAAGAAAAGTCAACAAAAAAATAAAATAAAGTAAAAAGTCTCTGTGGTCTCGTTCTATAGACTTTAGAATTTAAGTCTTGGAAAAAGTGGTATAAAAATAGATGAAATAAATAAAACACCGAATACAAAAAATAATTATTATAAAAAATACAGAAATAAATAAAAGTATGTAAAACATAAAAGGAATACTAATAACTTGTTTATCACATTTTTATTCAATGAAATAATCAAGTTATTTTTATTTAATATTATTGATTTTAATGTTTGGTTAGGTTTGGAAAGTTTTTTATATACTCCTGAATATTTATATATTTATGTATATATATATATATATATATAAAAATATAAATATATATATATATATATATATATATATATATATATATATATATATATATAAACACTGCTAAAAGAAAAAAAGAAAAAAAGAAAAAAAAAAGGAAAAGGAAAATTGAAATACATCTTTTATAAACTAAAATTATTTTATAATGAATTTAAAAATAATTTGGATAAATTATAATTGAAAGCATAGATTCATTAATTATGTATAAACTAGAGCTTTAGTCACAGTTTCACGGACCCTTGAGTGATCAATCCTAGACATGTCAAAGTGAGTCAACCCGGCTCACACGGGTTGGCTTACCACGGGTCGGGTTGGAAATTGTTAACTCAACTCGGCTCACTTTCTGGTGAGCCAGAAATTTTCCAACCCGACTCAACCCACCACGGGTTGGTGGGTTAAGTGGGTTGGCTCACTAACCCGTATAAAAATTAAAAAAAAGATTTTTTTTTAAAAAAAAAATCATATTTGTAATTTTTTTTCTTCTCTTTTTTTATCTATTGCTGAATAATGCCTATAAAAAAATTGGTGATTTATGAGATGGATGTTATGCACCACAAACAAACAAAAATATACAAAATAGTAAGTCCCATGGCAAAATGAGTTAATAACAAACACAATGTTTGAAATTTCATGTGCTTCCTGTGGACCTAATCATCTACAATCTTATACAATCTGATTGGAGAAGCCATGATCATCCTGTTACAAAAAAAACTAACTCCTTCACTCTATTTCTTCAAGTTCCATATTCCACTTCACTCTATTTCTTCAAGTTCCATATTCCATAACATGAAGGTTTCCAAATTGACTATGCCACTACTTATAAAAGAAACCAAATAATAGAGATGCAACACTCTCACAGCATCATACCAATATCGCAGAAACAGAATCATAGATATGCAACACTCTCACAGCATCATACCAATATCGCAGAAACAGAATCATAGATATGAGACTAATAGTCTGGAAAACTCCCTTAGCAAAAACAAAATCATACATAATTACACATATAAATACAAGTTTAGAATGAATATTACTGTGGCCAATTTAGATCTTTCTACAATTTAAAAACTTGAACACATTTAGTAGCATTGCCAGTAGTAACTGATGTTTATGTGAACGTAATAACTGTAGGTGATGAAACTGTATGTGAACGTAATTACAGTGGTCACTGATGCTGCAGAACATATTATCAGGATTGAAGAAAACAGAGAAAGGGAAAGAAAGAAACCTGAAAGTGGCTAGGCACAGGAGCAGCACGAGCAAAAGAAGCGTCGGCTCGACCACCACCGAACGGCCGGTACCAACGTCGACCATCGCCGCCAAAGAACGACCGACGACCACCACCTCTGGGCACCACTGCCACGAACACGAGTGAGATGGAAGAGAAGTGCGAGTGGGTCGAAAATGAAAATGAGAAGAGAATTAGGTTAGGGATTGCGTTTTCTCTCGACACGACCACCACCGAACGGCCGCCACCAACGTCGACCACCGCCGCCAAAGAACGACCGACGACCACCACCTGTGGGCACCATCGCGACGGACACGACTGAGAGGGAAGGGAACTACGCTGTGTGGGTCGAAATTGAAAATGAGAAGAGGACTAGGTTGGTTGGGGATTGCATTTTTCCTCAGCTCGACCACCACCGAACGGCCGCCACCCAACGTCGACCACCGTCGTCAAAGAACCACCGACGACCACCACCTATGGCACCATCACGACAGGGAAAGGGAAAGGAAAAGAGAAAGGGATTTGCGCGCTGCGTGAAAATGAAATGAGTTAGGGATTGTCTAAATTTTTTTCAGATTCTGAAAAATATTAATTTTAAATAATTAATTTTATTAAATTAGGTTTTTTTAAATATAGGTGGGTTGGTGGGTCAGCTCACCATAACTCGGCTCGAACCCGCATAGCCCGTGGGTTAAGTGAGCTCAACCCGTTTTGACCCATTATCACAAAAAAAAAAATTTCCCAACCCGACCCGGCTCGAACACGTGGTGAGCCAGGTTGGCTCACGGGTTCCGGCTCACATTGACATCTCTAATCAATCCTCAGTTTGAGTGACTATAAATCTCCATGAATCACCAAGTTTTAATATTCAAGCACACCTATTAAATATCACAATTTACGTATATTTTTTATAAAATCAAAATCGATGACACATATTTTTTTATAAATTATATATTTGTTTTATTTTTAGTCGATATAAAATTTTTAACCTATCACATCACGTTAAACAGTGATGCTTTAAGGGTTTTGGAGACCTAAGACAAATTTAAAGTCTTTTATTCAAAATTTATTTGTTGATTTTTTTTATGTAAAATTATATTAAATTGTCGTAATTAATTTCATATAACTTTCACACTGATATCTAATTTTAGTTTATGTTCATCACTTATTTCATATGAGATTTCATCTTTATTATCCACCAAAAGACTTAACCCTAACTTAGTTAAAAGTTATGTAATAGAATTCAAACAAAATTTTTAGTTCCTCATCAAAATATATACAGAAAACTTTCAAAATCATAAATTAAAAAGTACCAAATAATAAAACTGGGTAAAAGAAACACATTTATAATCCCAATACAAATTCAAAAAATAAAAAATAAAACCAACATCAAAACAAAAACATACTAACAAAAGATGAGGTTGTGAATTCAATCCATCTGTTAACAATTTAGAGGAATAAGATTTATTTGGTGGGTTTAGAAGAAGGGTGAGAGAGGTTGTGGGATAGCTCTTTCCACTAACAAAAACTAACAACTAACATTTGTTGATAAAAGAAAAACAAGAAACGATAATAAAAAGATTATTACACATAGGCAACATGATATTCAAGAAATGCAATATGCTAAAAATCTAAAAAAACATAACTCTATAATAGAAAGCAAGAAAAAGACAATGGGTGGAATTAGTAAATGAAAAGTAAAAGAAAAAAGAAATCAAATTGATTATATGAGTATAGAGATAACTACTTATTCTCTTTCTCCTAATGAAAATTAATAATTATAATGTATTGAAAGAAGGTTTTAACTCATTAAATACATTTTTAATACCAATAAAAATTAACAAAAATTGATAATAATTGAATTATATTCTCAAACATAAAGTTATAATTAATCAATAAAGGTATATTAGTGCTAAAAAAAGAATTTCAGACCCTTTTTTTGTTAAACATAATTTTATAACTAATTCTAAAAAAATCATACATTATTTTCTTAGACATAATTTTATGATTAATTTAATAAAGAAATATTAGTATTAAAAAAAAAAAGAGCCTACAGTGAGTGTTTTACTTTCTTCACCTTTGAAATCTTGATGTTTGAGATCTTGATGTCGATGCATATACATCAAGAATGTAAGACTAGACATATGGGTGATCCAACAATGGATGACAAACCCAACAAACAATAAATATATTTATGATAGGTTCTAACTTATGACTTTAATATTATGTTAAGAAGTGAACTTTAAATTTAACTCAACCTCACAAAATCAGTTTATCAAATGAAGTTAATTTGCATCCATTATATACTATAAATTCGCCTTATCTACCATCATAAAATTTTGTAATTCCATGTAAAAAACAAATAGAGCAAAGAAATAACCTACGAAAAAAAAAGCAAGAGAGGCCATGGCTAGAGAAGAAAATCAACATGAATAAAAAACTGAAGGTAGATGTTAGTGTTTATTACATTGAAAAAGAAAAAGGAGAAATATATATATATATCCAAAATAAAAAAAGTAACAAAAAAATATAAAAATGTTAAACCGTAACATGAGCGTGAGCGAGAACAAACTAGCGCCGGGCGACGAAAGCTGTAAAGCAGAGATGAAAATCTTATTAATTTTGAAGGAGCAAAAATTATCTTGATCTCTCAAATTTAAGTTACACGCTCTTGCTTATATTATTCATTTATTACTTCCCTCATACAATGATTAAAAATAAACGTAATCATAATATATTGTTTGAATATTGTTTAAATTATAAGATATTGTTTAACACTAAGATATTACTTGAATGATATTCGATTTTGAAAGCCTCCAAAACAATAATAGAAGAAAATAACAAAAGATGAAGAAGAAAAATAATAAAATAATGTAAACACCCCATCCAACATCTCTTAATCAGACAAGACAAGATATTCTTATTCCCAAAAATAATTTATTTTCTTTATTTTGTATTTCTTGAATTCATAATTAGGAAATGCGTTGATTGTATTTTTTTTTTTTGGTGTCGAGTGGGAACTTAAACAAGGGAACTTAAAATTTTAAACCTCCAAGGATTTCAACCAATGAGCATCTTTTAGGATTCTAATTTTGATTTATTTTGCACACGAAGATAAACACTTTTGATATATTGAATTTTGAGAGAGAAAGTTCTTTGAGGCTTATCGTGATGGTTAAGAGTTAAGTAATTATTTTTCATTTGAAGTTTATCTTGGAAAAGCATAAAATTACCTCCCTCTTAACCATTTTTTTGTTTCTCAAGTACTTTCATATTTTTCTCTTTACTTTTCCTTTCTTTTCTGTCATTATTGAAGTTTCTTTGTTCTTATTGTATTTATAATTGCTAAACTTTCACATTTATATAATCATATAGATTAAATTTGTAGTAGTCATCATATTTGATCTTTGAGTTTCTTTGTCTTTATTAAATCCTAAAACAAATAAATTCTTAGACTAATTTAAGTTAATTCATACAGAGACACTTATCGGGAAGTACATACATATTTCAAATAAATCCAAAATCATACTAAAATATAGATTTTTCATCGTTTATGTGCATAGACTTTACAATTCTACCAGCACATAATTTTACACATCTAAACAATCAAAACATTGCATAAATGTCATTATTAACTCCCTTTTTTACTTTAATTAAAACAAGCCCATTGAAAAAACCTCCTTGTGACACTTTATATAATCTAAAACAATACAGATAAGCTCTCAGAAATTAAACCTACACCAAAGAGAATAACAAAAGAAATTAAACCTAGGTTAGGAATTATTTATGTAAGGCCCATGAAAATCTTGGTTATGAAATTCTACCCTAAAGTAAAGGGCTGCCCTTGTAAGTAGGCCTAGGGCTGGCCCAAATGATAAAACTGAACCCTAATCTGCCTAACGCTTCCACTCTCTCATTCTCACAGATCCAGCCGTCACTTTCCCTTCCCCTCACAGAACGCTCTGCTAGGGTTTGCCCTAAGGTCCACCTCGAGCTAGCTCAAACTCAGTTCCTACTCCGCGTAAGTGCCCCTTCTAGCTTGTATGATTTTTTTCCTTGGCATTGTTCCAGTTAGGACTTCATATTAATTCCCCTTGACTCTGTTTCTCCGCTGTTTTCCAGCTCTTTAGCCGTTCCCAGGACAACAGTGCTAGCTATCGTGCCGCCAAGGCTTCCGTTAACCTTTCCTCTAGGTACGGGAAGTTAGGGTTCCAGTTTTTTGTGTTGTTTTGACTGTTCTTGAGTTAGTTACTGATTGTTTGGATTAATCCTTCAATTTGATGTGTAAGAGTGCTCTGTATGCTTGGTTGGTTCGAAAAACATGGCTGTTGCAGGTGAAACAGTGGCAAGACCTGTTAATCTCGCCCAAGCGAGCCAGTCTCGCCTAGGCGAGACAAACAGGGATTCGCCCAAACCAGTTTGCGCGAGAGGTCGCTCAGGCGACCCGCTCAAATTTTTGAGCGAGCGAGCATCTCGCCCAAGCGAGAGGGGTCTCGCCTAAGCGAGATCCCGCATTGCTTTTTGATGCTCTTTTCGAGCCCTCGCCTAAGCGAAGGGGACTCGCCTGAGCGAGACCCTTCAGCCTGAGCGAGGGATTGGGCGAGACAGTGTGGTGTTTGGTTGTGTGTTTGCTCTCTTATGATTGGAATTGTTTGGGTATGATTGCCATGATGAAATACATGTACATATTGTCGCAACCGAAATCGCGACGGGACGACGAACCAAAAAAGAAAACGGGTTTGAAAAGAGATTGGGAGTCGCCACCATAGTTATTCTGGAAAACTATGGAAAACCATAAAAATAAAACAAGTCTGCGAAAAACCAGGTTTTGGATCCGGGAGTCGGTTACGCGTAGGAAAGGTGTTAGCACCCTACCGCGCCCGCCCGAGGGCGGTACCTTTAATTAAAAATGCAAAGTTGATGTGGTTTTCAAAATATTAATTTTCTCCAAAAATAATAAGATAAAAATGCTAAAAGAAACAAAATACTTTTTTTAAATTTTTTGGGCCCGACAAGGATTGACCTTGGTCCTACGTATTCTCATTCAAAATGAGAAATCAGGGTTACGTAGTTCTTTAGAACATATTTGAAAAAAACAATTGAGAAAAAAAGATTTGATTTTTAGAGGTGAACTTGACAAGGACTGGCCTTGCTCCTACGTATCTCACAGGGGAGAATCAAGGATCGCGTAGTTCTTAAAAGGATATTTGTTAAAAAAAAAGTTGATGTTTTTATATTTTGAAATTTTTATATATATTTTTTTGGTATTTTTAAATTACTTGAAAATATGTGTCACGCGACGCGAACGGCCGGACAGACACTAAAAGAGAAAGAAAACTATTTTTGGTGTTTTTTTAGAAAATAAGTGTCACACGGTGCGAGCGACCAGACAGACACAATGAAGTGAAAGAGAATGTTTTTATTTTTTTGATTTTTTTTTGCAAATTTTTTTATAATTTTCAAATATATTTGTTTTTTTTAATAAGAATAAATAAATAAAAGGATGAAATTATTTAAAAGGGTGGTACATGAATAACATGGGAGGTGCATGAAGTTAATCAAGTGTGTACGTGTGACAAGTGAAATATAAAACATGCCCAAAAATACAATAGAACATGCAAAGGCAGTGGGATAAGTAAACATGGTGGTGCAGATTAGTAAACATAGTGGGTGTAAAGTTATAAGAAATTGGAGGTGCGAGAAGAAAAGAGATGAGAAGCTGAGAGGTGTATGAGATAAAAAAACAGGGGTGCATGTGGTAATGGAGGGGTGTTCTGAGCAAACACAAAATAGAGGTGCAGGGATTAAAAACAGGTGTACACGAAGAAAAGAAAGGATGCAACATAACATAGCACATGAGGGGTGTATGAGGTAAAAACGGGGGTACTTGTAGTACGGGTGTATGAAAAAAAAACAAATGGCAGGCCCTTTCTTTCATTCTTTCAAAGGAAAAAAACGAAACCCTAATTAAGGGTAAATCTCTCCTTCACGCACGCACGCACGGCAGCTCTTCTTCCCATCCGCACACCACACTGTCCGCGCCGCCACTGCACGCCCCACCACCGCGACCTCCACGAGAGGCTTCATCGGCGACGCCATCACCTTTCACCCCACTTCTCGCGCGAAAACACTACTGCATCTGCGTCTCCTTCTTCTTCTTCGACGCGCGCGAGACAGGGGCTGCGCTGATCCCCCTTCACGGCCTCAAAGTCCCGCCTGTTGGAGACCGTCGTCAACGGTTCCAGCCGCCGCTGACGTCCACGCCAGCGCCCCCTCGCCCCTCATCCTCTTCCATACGAAGAGAGGTACGCGGAGACTCCACAGCTCGTCATCGCCGTGCCAGCCACCGTGATTGGGTCTGCAACCATCACGCGACCACGCTCCTCCGTTCATGGCCCCGAACCGCCGGCAGCCTCGCTTCTGTTTATCTATGGGCTATGATTGGACTTGGCTGATTGGGGAAAATGAAACAAGGATATTTGGCACTGAAATGGGGGTTATGGGATGGGGTTCTGGTTCTCTGGTTCTTTGCTCTTTTATTTTGGGTTGTTCGTGCAGATTTGAGATGAAGACGGTGATGGGTATGCGTGGTAATGGAGGAAAATGGTTTGCGGCATTGGATGGAGAATGAGCGTTTTGGTGTGTTGATGATGGTGTAGGAAACCGTGGCTGTGGGGATTCGGTTGGGGCTTGAACGGTGACAGGAATGTAGTGCTCATACAGTAACGGAGTAAATGTGGAATATGTTTTCTATCACTCAACCCACACTAACCCACACTACAACTCGTGCAGTAACATAATCATGAACCAGTAGCAACAAACAAAGCATATATTGATGCTTACCTCTAGCAGCCTCCTTCTGTTTGTATTGCTCGTTGTTCGTTGTTCCTCTCTTGTTGCTTGTTGATTCCATTCTCCTCTTTTTTTCTTTTTTCTTGCTTTGTTGCTCTTGCCCTATGTGATCTTGTGAAAAAAGACTCTCCCAATTCGTCTTCCCCCTCCCTTCCTTCTGCAGAAACCGGTTCCCCTTTTTTCTTTTAAAATGTCTTTTTTCCTCTCCCCCTGCGAGTGAGCTGCCCCTTGTGCCAGAGTCCCCCTTTTTCAAATGGTTTGACCGTTGTTCTTACCATGCCAGTTTCCTCTTTCGCTCATATTCTGTGCTGGTTTTAGAAAAGGGCCAAAAGTGAGATGCAGGTTGGCTTCTGCCATTCCACCGGCGCTGTCACGCAGTGATACACCTCCCCACCATTTCCTTTCTCATGCCAAGTCTCAAAAGTGTAGAGAAGACGCACTATTGACTTTCATTTTACTTTTTCTCATTTTTATTATTTTCACCCTTTTTTATATACTTTTTTCAAAAAGAATAAAACAAAATAAGAAAAGTAAACAAAAATATTAAAATTTAAATTAAAAGTTTAAAGATAAAATTAAATAAAATAAAAAGGATAAAATAAAATAAAATAAAACAAGATAAAAATAAAAATTAAAAATGGGATGAAAGTAAAAGTAGGAATATATCTATATACAAATCAATGCTCACTTTTTCATATTTTTCCCTTCTCCTAATTATTTTAAAGGAAATTTTTTTTATTTCTTACCCGGACGAAATTGGGTGTTGACACATATGTATGGATATATGCCTAATGGAGTGATATATATGCGTGACATGATTCATAAATGATGAATAATGGGTATTGTGAGAACTTGACATGTGAAATGAATGAGTGGTTTGGAACTAAAGGAAATATGCGTATGAGGAATTAATCTCAGGGGTTGGTATGGAATTGTAAATATGATTTAATGTTCTCTTATTGCTGAGTTATGAATGTTGGTCCGCGTCAGCATGTAAATTCCTTGGGATCTCTTGGTGAGACCTCCGGGGTCGCGCTTCAGTGGTCGGGACGTAATTCCACGGCCCCTGTTAGTGGGTGTCCATGGTGGTGCCCCATCTAAGTGAGACTAACTGACTCCTTAGAGTGTCAGTTAGTCTCACTTAGAGCGGACTGACTCTGTGGTGAGAGTAGCAAGAGGCCTGAAATTCATTAAGGGCTAACCTTGTGGTGAGGGAAAATTGATTCATCGTAACACTTGTAACACATTGCTTGGGGGTGAGCAGCTCAGTGGTGAGCAGAGGTATCCACCACAAGTGCGAACATCCGCTGAATCCGACCAAGTTATACGTATCCGGATAAGTCGAGTTGAGTCGTAGTGTATTGATTGAGAGTCATAACATGCTTGGATGATGTATGGATATTGAATGGTGATAACTATATTTTGACTGTATGTTATATGTTGTTGGCATTAGCTTACCCGATTTGTTGTATGGTTGTCTTGTATGTGGTTCTTCTTTCTTGCGATGATCATCAATTTAATTGATGGGAGCAGATGGGCGAGGTTCCAGAGGTTAGTAAGGAAATGGAGATTCCGCTGCATAGTCCGCGTGGACTAGTTTGTATTTTCTGAATGAGTTTATTTAGGGTTGCGACCCATGTATCTGTTCGTATTTAGATTTATGCACTCTGTTTAACTTTTCCTCTAGTTTTTTTTGGGCATCGTGGTGTGCCATGAGTTGTTTGGAGTTGAGTTTAAGACTCCCAGACCGCGCTTTTATGTTATCTTTCTCATGACATTCCTTTAATGTCACGTACTTAATTAAATGGGATGTTACAATTTATTTGCCAAACTCATAACTAATCGGTTCACCTTATCCTTGTAGTTCATTGAAAAATTAGTTCGATAGAATAACAAAATTAGAAGATTTTCTAAATTTGAGAAGAGTTTAAAGAGAAGAGTTTTAGTGTAATACAATTTTGAATAAAATAAATAGTGAAGGTCTAATTTTTTTTTAAAAAAAATTCAAAGATTTATTCATTTAAAATTTATCTTAAAATAAAACTCAACTCTTACCATTTTTAAAATGTAATCACTAACACCAAAAAGACTTTTAACGTCCGATATTTTTTATCTTTGACGTCTGTTCAAACATCGATGTCGTATTGGGTAACGTCAAAATAACGTCAGAAAACAGACGTTAAATTACGTCTGTGTTGGAATGGACAGATGTTAAACAAGTCAAATAATTTACAAAAATGTCACCGATCATTTTTAACGTGGGATTTTTTCTGGACAAACGTTATATGGGTGACGTTATAGGGCCTTTTTGTGTCGGTGAATATCAATATAGAAGTCAAAAAAAAGCTAATGTTGTCTAATCTTTGATTCATAAGCAATACCAAATTAAATAAATACATGTGATTCAAAAGCATAGAAGGAGAATATGAGACTCTGAAATAGAAAGAAGTTGTTGATTGAAGACTTGAAAAGTTATAAAAATATCGAAAAAAGAAATGTTATTTGAAGAGTTAAAAAAACTGTAAATACTAAAAAAAGGGGTTAAGAATAAATAGTATGAAAAAAAAAAGGTTAAAACTCCTCTTATTCTGTATAACTATATAAGAAAATTTGTAAATAGAGACTCAATCATTTTAATTTTATAAAATTATAAGTTATTGGGATATATTTAAATTACTCTTAATTTTAATATTTAAATAATGTGAGATTATTGTGTAGATCGTAATAAATCCTTTGTCAACATCTAAAGATAATAAAAATCCTACCTTTTGAATATTTTTTTTTAATTGATAGTTAAAAAATATATTGTCCACTTTAAAACTTATTTTCATTATTAAAAAAAATCTCAAAAAAGAAAATATATTTTAAATTATTCGAATTTCCTAACAATATCGAATAAATTATTTCGAGTAATATTTTTGCTTAAAAATATATACGATGATTATAAAAATTAATGTTTACCAGATTAATCATTTTTCAACAAAATTGAAATTATTAATAAGAAAATTTATTTTATTTATATAATTACAAGATTCTTAGTATCAATTTTAATAAAAAATCTTTTATCTGTTTTGAGAAATTTTTAAAAAATATCAAATTGCATAAATTTTTCAAAAATAAAAACTAAATTATAACTAAAAGAAATTATATGTTAGTGAAATCAATTGTTTCAACATTATTTTTTAATAAATTAATTGTAAAAATATTTTTTGTCATTTTCTTACCTGGTGTTCCAATTCTTGAATGAGAGAATGTCGAGTTTAATTAATATGACCGAATGGTCCATGGTAAATTTTATTTAAGTGAATAATAACTAATATGGTGATCATATATAATTTATGGCTTTATGTGAGTTATATTTTGAATAAATGAAATATAATTACCTACGATTATTTAGTATTATTGTTTTTTTATAAAGTTGATATCGAAGAAAAGAACATGTATGCCTTTAACATTGAATATCTGAAATATCATAATTTTTGCTATAATTTTTTTTTAAGAAATTTATTTAACTAATATTTAGAGAATACCTTAGTGGATGCTAGCAAAGTCTGCTGTTTAGAATGGAGAAGAATGAAACATGAATTTCATATATGATAGGAATGAATATTAATTTGTATTTCGAAAATAAATGAGTATAATCAAAACTCGTACTTACTCCATTCGATTGTTATCCTTTCTAGAAATAATAATTTTTAAAATTTTATTTAATTAATTATATTACTTAAATTAGTAGGTTTTAATATATATTGTTAAATATTTCGCTTCCAAGCTACGTAAAAATTTGTGTTTTATTTTTAAACTAAACTAGTATACTAATCCGTGCGTATGCACGGGACGTATTTGTTTTATTTTATATATTAAAATAATAAAATTGTAAAAATATTATGTAATGAAATATTATGAAAATTAAGTTATATTGTAATAAATGTTGTTATTAAAGTAATGAAATAGTAAATCTAAGTGATACAATAATAATTTAACTTTTATATATAATAAATATAATTGATATCATAATATAATACAGTTAATTGAATTTATGAAATGATTATAAAAGCCCATGATATGTGCGAATATCTTTTTGTTTTTTTTATTTTAAATTTTTTTAGAATAATAATATAATTGTTATTATATTTATTTAACCATTAAAAATACTAATAATAATATTAATATAAATGATAAATTATAGAAACCTAAAAGATTAAAATTTTATTTAGCAAAAGTATTTAGTATAAGAACATTTTCTATAATTAAAAAAGCACACTTATAATAATAACACCATTATGAATAGTAATAATAATAATAAAAATAATAATGATACCAATAACAATAATAATATTTATGCTATAAATATTAATATTAATGCTAACACTAAAGTTAATGTCAACTATAATAATTTATAATTATATATAAAGATATACATTAAGAACAAAACAAATAAAAATAATAAATAATTAAAATACGATCCCGTAGTAAAATAATTTAATATGTGTGTCTAACTATAATAATAATAATAATAATAATAATAATAATAATACCATTATAATAATATCTCGTAGTGATAAAAGTAATAACAATACAATAACTACATATATATATATATATATATATATATATATATATATATATATATATATATATTTGTTGTGTCCTCTTTTGTTTATACAATTTTATCCTCTTAATTATTATTTGTTAAATTAAAATAATTATTCACAATAAAAATTATTTGTCCATTTTATCATTTTAATAATTTTAGTAACTATTTTTTTAATTCAAATAATTACACAAAATAAAAATAAAATGAACAACAAAACAAATAAAAAGTGTAAGTAATTGAGATATGATCTCGTAGTGAATAAATGTAAGATGTGTGTTTAACTATAATAATAATAATAATAATAATAGATAATACTAATAACACTAAAATAATATCGTGTAATGATAAAAATAATAATAATAATAATAATAATAATAATTAGAATTATAATTGATAATAATAACAATAATATAAAAATTAAATAATAAATATCATGAAAATTAGGTTATATTGTTGTAAATGTTATTATCAATGAAACGAAGTTGTAAATTCAGTTTTAAATATAATAAATAAAATTAATATCACAATATGGTGTAGTTAATTGATTTTAAAAAATAATTATAATAGTATATGACTTTTGCTACACATGCTTTTTTATTTATTTCAAATATGTTTAGAATAATAATATAATTTTTATTATATTTATTTAATCATTAAAAATAATAATAATAATATTAATATAAATTATAAATTATAAAATTTTTAAAAGATTAAAAATCTATTTAGCAAAAGTATTTAGTATAATAACGTTTTTTATAATTAAAAAAAAGCAATTATACTAATAACATCACTATGAATAGTAAAAATAATAACAAAATAATAATACTAATAATAACAAAAAAATGATAATAATAATAATTTTTATGTTATAAATATTAATGACGATACAGATACCAAGACTAATGTTATACTAATAATCTATAATTACATATAAAGATATATACATCAGCACCAAAACAATTAAGAAGGACAACTAATTGAAATATGATCTCGTAGTAAATAAAATTAAGATGAGTGTCTAACTATGATAATAATAATAATACCATAATAATAATAATATCTCGTAGTGATAATAATAATAATAATAATACCATTATAATAATATCCTGTAGTGATAATAATAATAATAGTAATAATAATAATACACTAACTAATATATAAAGAGATACACATTTTTTATGTTCTTTTTTTTATTTTACAATTTTATCCTCTTAATTTTTATTTATTAAATTTAAATAATTATTCATAATAAAAAATTATTTGTCAATTTTATCATTCTACTAATTTTGTAACTATTTTTTTTCAATTCAAAAAATACCATGATATAGAGATAAAATGAATAACAAAAATAAAAGTAAAATATGCGTCTAACTATAATAATAATAATAATACCACTATAATAATATCGCGTAATGATAAAAAAAGTAATACTAATACTAATACTACTACTAATAATATTAATATTAATATTAATATTAATACAACTACATATATATATAAAGAGATAAACATATTTGGTGTCCTTTTTATTTTATCAATTTTATCCTCTTAATTATTATATTTTAAATTTAAATAATTATTTATAATAACACAATTATTTTTCAGTTTTATTATTTTACTAATTTTAGTAACTATTTTTT
>Ga0214543_1007781_pt1 | contig 18070 bp, 19 predicted proteins | sample CNSS2metaG_FD_160094 | JGI IMG/M metagenome (GOLD analysis project Ga0214543, IMG submission 160094) | Root nodule microbial communities from cowpea collected in UCLA plant growth center, Los Angeles, California, USA - CNSS2 | ecosystem: Host-associated > Plants > Roots > Nodule | place: USA... | reverse complement strand
AGTTTCAAGAGCATAGTCAAATTAAAATTTTAAAATATTATAAAATTTTTCTGGGGTTTCTTTCAAACCCCTGATACTTAAAAGGGGTTTATAAAACCTCTGTTATCTACATCTCTTAAGAGAGGTTATTATAACCTCTACTAAAAAAACCCAACTATAATAATATATTCTTGTAGTGATAAAGGTTTTAGTCCATGCATTTCTTTTTCATTTTAATTCTTGCAAATATAATACATTTTTTATATATGTTAATTTTGATTTTAAATCCAACCACATTAGTTTGATGTTATCGTGGTCTGTCACTTCAACAGTTTCTAACATAAACTAAAAACAACACTCTAAATACATTACGTTTATTTATTAAAGAAAAAGTTACTTTATGAATACACTAAAAAAAATGTTAATTAGTAGAGGTTTTTATTTCAATTTATACAAGTTTTCACCCATTACAAATTAATTTGCGGAAATTTTTAAAATCCTGTAGTTAGAGTTTGCCACGGCCTATTTGCGGAGGGTGTGGAAATGGTGTAGTGAGGAGAGAGACTTTCATTAGATGTATTTGTACTTTATGGTGTTTAATGTAAAGTTTTTACATACATCTTATGCATAATACGTTTAGCCGCCAGGAGTTTGCATATAAAAAACGTGGTACCATACTCAATTGTAAATTAATAAAATTAAAATTATTTTATGTGATTTTTTACTCAAAAATATAATATGTTAATACTTATTCAACTAAGCTATATATTTACTCTAATTATTTATTAAAAATAAATTGAGTTGTCTTGAAGTTTTCAAAAACTGTATTTTTACTTTCTACTTTTTTTTGTCATTATAAAAGTAACCTCTTTCAGGAATATATGTGTATTGTGTACTGTGAAAGATGATCATGTTATTTAAAAGGATATTTGCATACTATACAAAAAAAGAGACCCGTTGCTCTTAAAATAAAAATGAAGTTAATATGTAATTTTAAATAAAATAGAAAATATTTCATAGTGATTAGCGTAATATATTATTTTGTGTTTCAAAGTGGGTGGGTATTGGTTCAAAGTAAAAAAGTTCTGCGATGGTCTTAACGAGCTTCCACGATAATTAAAAGAGTATTTTCAATCGCTTTTGTGTCTGTAAGAAAATGTCTTTGACAGTGTTTCATTATTGCATTCTCTTCTAACTCTTTAGCTCTCCTCAATTCCTTCCATGGAATTCGCATCTTCATCATCCAAAATCTCACGGAAGTACGATGTGCTCATCAGCTTCAATGGAGAAGAAATCCGCAGGAAATTTGTTTCTCATCTCGACTCTGCTCTCTCTGCTGTTGGACTAACCACTTTCCTTCACCACGGCAATGGAGTGAAGCCAAAGCACGAACCTATTCTCAGTCTGTGTCGGGTAGCAATAGTTGTTTTCACCAAAACATATTCCCAATCTGCTTTGTGTCTTTATCAGCTTCAACAAATCATTAAATGGCACCAAACTTATTGTCGACATGTTCTTCCCGTATATTACGAAATTGAGCCATCTGATGTACGTCTTCAGAAGGGTGATTTTGGTAAAGCCTTCAAAGCAACTGCACATCAAACATTCTCAGGACAACAACTGGTGCATGGCATGTCAAGGTGGAGCCACGCACTCACCAAAGCTGCAAACTTTTTTGGATGGGATGAGAGCAATCACAGGTAAATCACATATTCAATCACCTATGTTGTGATTCAATTTTGGTAATACATGACTTCTTCTATAATTGCTATTGAACTTGAAGGAGTGATGCTGAACTAGTGGACAAAATTGTTAAGAGCGTTCTTAATTTGCCAGTCTTATCTGCAACTAAATTTCCAGTTGGATTACAATCCCGCGTGGAAGATGTGATTCAAATTATAAAAAATAAATCCAGGGAAGTTTGTGTAATAGGAATATGGGGAGAGGGAGGATCGGGTAAATCCACCCTTGCCAAAGCTATCTACTATCAAATTCATGGTACATTTGAAGAGAAAAGTTTCATTGAAGATATTGTACCAAAAAGTCGTATTCATTTACAAGAAAAGCTTCTTTTAGATATCCTAAAAACAAAGGTGGAGATACGTAGCGTTGAGATGGGAAGAAGAAAAATTCGGGAAAGACTTACTGGGAAAAGGGTGTTTATCGTACTTGACGATGTGACTGAGTATTTTACATTGTTTGACATATCGGAATGCAGTGAATGGTTCAGTGGAGGAACTGTAATAATCATTACAACAAGAGATGTAGACCTTCCTAGGATTCTTAAAGTTGGTTCTGTTTTAGGGATGAAGCTAATGAACGCAAACGAGTCCCTTGAGCTTCTTAGTTGGCACGCATTTAGAGAAGCAAAACCAAAAGATGAATACAATGAGCTTGCAAAACGTGTAGTTACTAATTGTGAAGGACTACCTCTAGCTCTTGAAGTCATTGGAAATTGTTTATTTAAAAGGGAAACAGAAGAATGGAATAATGTATTGTTAAAACTAGAGAAAATTCCCTTGCACAATGTTAAACAGAAATTGAAAATAAGCTTTGACGGATTATGCAATCAAATTGAAAAAGATTTATTCCTTGATGTTTGTTGTTCCTTTGTTGGTGTGGGCAAGACCTATGTTACCAAGATCCTGAATGGATGTGGAGTAGACGCTGATAGTGGAATAAAAGATCTCATTGAACGTAGTCTTATAAAGGTTGAAAAGAAAAACAAACTTGGAATGCATCCTTTGCTACAAGAAATGGGAAGAGAAAATTGATGCAATAGTGATTGATTTAAAACAGTGATCTTCCACTCGTCTTGAAACAACCCCAGGTTTTTATTACTTTTTGTTTTTTAGTAATACACAAAACTTAACTAAAATAACATTAGTGACCTCCTACTAATTCTTTCTTATTTTCTTCACTAATATTTGTCAAAAAAACTATCTTATTGTAGTTTTTGATGTGGCTAAAAGTCCTTGACAGAAACCCCCGACTTCATCGGACTACCAAATCTTGAACAAGTCATTCTCAAGGATTGTCCAAGATTGCTTGATGTACACAAAACTATTGGAATTCTCTACAATCTTACACTATTAAATTTGAAGAATTGTACAAGTGTAACCAATCTCCCTAGAGAGATGTATAAGTCAAAATCTTTAAAAACTCTCATTCTCTCTGGGTGTCCGATGATTGACCTATTGGAAAAAGATGTAATGCAAATGGGATCCCTCATAACTCTAATAGCTGAAAATACAACTGTGAAACATGTGCCTTTTTCGATTCTAAGCTCCAAAAGCATTGGACATATATCCCTACGTGGATTTGAGAGATTGCCACGTAATCTTTTTCCTTCCATCATTCGGTCTTGGATATATTCATTCGTTTTGTATGGATATCAACAATAATTGGGATGATATTGCACTTTTGCTTAGCAGTCTCACAAATCTTCGAAGTGTTCTGGTACAATGTGACAACGAGTTTCAACTATCTGAACAAGTAAAAGATATTCTGATAGAATATTTTTCAAATATTACACAATTAGGAATAACAAAGCAGCTTCTTTGATTGGTCTTGGAACATATAATGAATATTTCAATGCTGTCAGCAATAACACATCTCAGGTTCTTCTCTACCTTTTTCCCTTTGTTTATTACCTTCACTATCATTAGCAATTAATTAAGAGAACATTTACAACTGGCAACTTCGTCTAAAAGTATATGATTTCAACAATCAACTAATCAAAGTGATTATGTGTTAATAATGAACTAAGCAAAGATCAAGCTTTTAACCTCATGGTACAGGTAATGGCAAGCCGCGAGTGTTGTGATGTTTATCTTCCAGGTGACAACCATCCTTATTGGTTCACCCAGGTGGGTGAGGGATATTCTGTTTCTTTCACTATGCCTCGGGATCGTCACATGAAAGGATTGGTTTTGTCTGTTGTTTATTTATCAACCCCTGAAATCGTGACCGTTGAATGTCTTAGAAGTGTCTTAGTTGTTAATCACACAAAGTGCACATTGCAGTTACACAAGCATGACACAGTAATTTCCTTTAATGATACAGATTGGCATGGTATAGTGTCAAATTTGGGAGCTGGAGACAAGGTGGAGATTTTTGTTACTTTTGGTGACGGATTGGTGGTAATGAACACAATACTCTATCTTATATGGGGTGAATCAAATTACTTGGAAAAACAGCCAGAGTCAAAGATGAATTGTGTACTTATAAGATTTATAATGAAAATTGTAATGTGTGACTTCTGATAAGTCATTTATCTTCTTTGAGAACAATAATGAATATTAGCTCGTTAAAATCTTATTTAAGCTCTTAGATTATCTGATATCGAATTTTTTACTACAGTAGACCACTTTTTCCTTTTATTAATTCCAATAGACCTTCATAAACATTATTTATCCAAATAGACCATTGACTATGAATCAAAGAAATTCGTTTTCCTCCAAAATGAAAGTGTAATATGCTTTATATTTTTGTTTTGCAAAACCCTACTAGAATTCACACTACAAAAAAAAAAATTACATTTAGCTACTGAAATTAGTAACCGAAAAAATTTGGTCGCAAATTGTGACTGAAATAACGACCGAATAGTGGTAGTTGCAAATTAGTGACCGAAATAGCGACCAAATCAATATATAATAACATTTATTCGTATAGCGACCAAAATAGCGACCGAGGTGTTAAAGGTCAGGTTGGGGGTTCGATTCCCACTGGCAACAACCCACCCAGTATGAATGGACGGAGAAGGGTGATGGGTTGGGGTGCATTGGGCTGTAGTAACCTGACAGCCTCTGGGACCCGAGGAGGGGTAGCCAGGGATGTTACAAAAAAGTGCACTTTACAACTGGTAGCATCTGCTGGTGAGCCAGAGGTGTTAAAGGTCAGGTTGGGGGTTCGATTCTCACTAGCAACAACCCACCCAGTATGAATGGACGGAGAAGGGTGATGGGTTGGGGTGCATTGGGCTGTAGTAACCTGACAGCCTCTGGGACCCGAGGAGGGGTAGCCATGGATGTTACATTTTAGCTACTGAATTAGCGACCAAAATTGATATTGTATTGCCACCAAAAATTTTTTTTAGCTAAAATGTGCTTATTGTGATAATTAGCCACCAAAAGATATTTGGTTGCTAAAACATTATATTTAGAAACCAGATTAGCCACCGAAAATATTTAGTCGCTAAATTCACAAACATAATTTTTTCTATAGAATTAATATAAATTATTTAATAAGATTAAACCAACAAGCTAATAAAATTTAAATTAATATTTATTATGAATTATAATTAACTAGATTATTTACATTTATACTTTATTGCTACTTATTTTTATTTAAAAAATATATAATTAGATTAAATTAATAGATGATAAATTTTAGATTAATATTTAATATAAATTATTTATTTTTTAATTTATTAGTGCTTAAAGAAAAACAAGATCATAACGAAAAAAGCTTAAGTTTTTTGCGATCGACATTATTTTGCATTCCTAAATTTGATAAAATTTGATAAAGTTCTAAATTTGAAAACCCTAAGATCGTTTCTCCTGGTCTCACATCAATGTTTGAAACCCGACACACCATTGATGCATGTATTGCCCAAAGAAAGGAAATATGAATGAAAATTAAAAAAGAATTGACACTTAGGACAAAAAAATATTTGAGATTTAAATTTTATACAAATGATGTAACTGTGGCTCAATTTATTTATATTAACAAATTTAAGATGAATTTAATATATTTGATTTTCCTCCATTTGAGTAATGTAATATGCATATCTTAACGCTCTAATTTGTAAATATGATTTTTTTTCAAAATATTAGTTTTCTTAATGGAATTCCAATGTTGATTTCTAAAATAACTTTCATTATTGATAAAAACTTATTATAATATAATTAGAGACTATACTTGTAGTAATGAAACAAAATATTTATTTGTTTATAAATATTTTTATCAATACCTAATTAAAATATAATTAGAAACTATTTTTTTAGAAACTAATAAATAAATGTTATAATTACCATATTATTAGATACTTACTTTTTTAGTTATGATTCTTACAAAACTAAATATACTTTGCAAATATCTCTCCAAACAACTCTTCACGATGTCTTCCTATCTTCAAGCCAAGATATTTAAGATCTTGGTTCTGCTCCAAACCAATATATGGGGTGAGCATGCTAACCCTCAAGTAAGCAATGAACATAATAAATTTATTTTGTATATTGTACTATTTATATCGTGTTAATACCATATTAACGAGTTTTTACTTGAATGAGTTTTGTTCATGTGGTTAACTAGGTTAACTTTTCTATTACTATGTTGATGTGCTTTTGGTGTTTCCTTAATTTAATCAAAATTTTTTACCATTACTACAGTTCTCCAAGTAGATGCATTTAGATATAATTTTGGATTGGATGACTAAGATGATATCAAATGTATATAATACAATTACTATTATTTAAATTTAAAATTAATTTCGAAAGACTAAATTTTATAAGATTATAATGTACCAATTTCATGTTTTAAAATTTAGATCATTTTTATTGTTTATATAGAAAAATATATTTTAAAAAATTTGGTAAAATAAATTTGTGAGTTAAATATGAAAATCTTCGTTACCAAATGCAAAATAAATTATTCATTCTCAATTTTTAATTAGTGACCGAATTTGAAATGGAGGCTAAATTCAATTTCCCCCCTGAAACATTTTAAGTTTGCCTCCATTTAATTTGTGTAACCTCCTTTTTCATAGAACATCCTTTGCTCCCTTCATGGTTCGTTCTGCACCGAGGGTTCAACACCAAACATGCATTATCCAAGGAGATGAATAGATGAAATTTACATTCACTTGAAGAATGTTAAATCGGCTCCTTTCGATCGTATTGGTAGTGAAGATGATATAGTAGACCAAGTCATGGTATATCACTTGATCGATAATTGTAATTTTAATTGTATCATGACATCAAAACTTACATATTTATTTAGAATTATTTTCATTCTTGTTTTTATGTTGGATCATGTGATATGTACACTTAATTTTTATATTAATTTTTATTATATTATATATTTGAGTTGATTGTTATTTAACATAATTAATGTTGTACTATTTATAAGCAGGTTAAAAAATTGTTTATAAATATATCACAACATTGTATAAAAACAAATAAAATTATATGTAAAAGTAGTTATTGATTTAGTGACCAAAATATATTGGTTGCTAAATGTTTTTATTTTTTTTACTGATTTACCTATTAGACCGAAAAATGAGTCGCTATATTATGACTTTTGCGACCAAATTTGGTATCATATTTTTTTATTTAATAAAATGTTTTTATGTTAGTGATCGAAAAAAGAGTTGCAAAATGTTTTATTTTGCGACCGAATTAACTACTGAAATTTTGGTGGCTAAATTGGTCTCCACAATAGAAGGTGACTAATAATTTTAGTAACGAATTAGCGACTGAAAATTTGGTTGCTATTTAGCGACCACTTTTCAATTCGGTCGCTGATGGGTTTGCCACCAGGGTTTTCGCAACTACATATTTTCGGTCACTATTTCGGTCGCTAAAGGATTTGCGACCGATTTTAATTCTTTTAGCGACCAAAATAGATGGTTGCTAAAATGCTGTTTTTTAGTAAGCTTTTTGGGAGACAAATTCTAAGTAAGTTTTTTTTTTCTCATTAAAAAGTAAAAAAATTTCAAAATTTATTCTTTTATTAAAATTTTATAATTTTTGGTTTATTAAAAGTAGTTTATTATAAATTTAAAATTTTGTTAGGCTGATGTGAATTAGAAATCAAAAGGATATGTTTAATTTAATTTTTATAAATAAATAAGGAGTAAATAATTAGAAGACAAATAATAATAAATAAGATAATTTAAATATATATGGTAATTATGATAATAATATATTATAGTGATGGTTGTTTTATGGAATGTTAAATTTGAGAAATGTATATTTATTTGATTAAAATATTCATGTAATAAAATTTTTGGTGTAATGACTTAGAAAAAAAAATAAAAAAAAAATAATAATGTGGTTGTAGGTGGAATTTTTTAAAAAGAAAATTAATTTAACATTAAAAATTAGGTTTATGAATATATAAAATATTTAAGATTATTTATACAAAAAAAAGTATTTATAGAAAGTACAAAAATAGAAATTTAAATACATATAGTACCAAAATTAATTTTTATAGATATTTTAAATATTGAAAAATATAGAAATGTTTAATATAATTTTAAAAAAACAATAAAATAGAGAAAGTATAAATATTTGTTAAAAAAAGTTATTTTAGACAAAAATAAAATGATGAAGTATAAGTTAAAGATAAATAAAAAGAAATAAACATGAATGCATTGAATACATTAAATAATTATATATAAAATACACTTTGCTAAATGAAACATAATCAACTGTGAGAAGTAGATATTCCAGCATTGTTCACACATGTTCTTTTAGTGTGTCCTAATATTTGATGGTATGAACATTTTTGGGATCAGTCATGTTGTTTCCCTTAAGTCCATCTCTGCTTTTATCCCCATGACTTAATTAGGTTTGTCCTTTGATGTCCTTTCATTTCTGGATTTGAGTATAGTTTTCAACCTCAGGTATATTTTAGCAGAAACTAAAAACATTTTTAGAAATATATAGGGACAAAAAATACATGGATCAAAAATAAAAATAGAAAGTTAGCGGATATAGTTTATCGTCAATAGACTTGACAAGCACAAATGTTATGAGTCATTTGAGATTTAAAATAAATTTTTCATTAATTGCTTCAGTCTTAGTGTAAGTAAATTTTTACAGCTAAAGTGATTTAGAAAATCAAAAATTGATTAAATTGTTGAAAATTATATAAATTTTAACGTTTTTCATGAGTTATAGACATATTAGACTAGCATGGTAGAATTCAAAATCAATATAAATTATAAAAAAAAATAACTGTTTGCTTAATATGTATAACAAAATGATATTGAAATAATGTTATAAATTGTTTAAAAATAAATTGAACTGTCGCGATTTTTCTAAACTGTATTTATACCTTTTAGAAATATGTCTAATGTGAAAGATGATGATGTTATATGCTTTTGAAACTGAGGAATATTTGCATAATATAAAAGTAGACTCGATGTATGATTTTAATATGAAATTAAAGTTCATATGTCATTTTAAAAAAAAGAAAACTAGAAAAACTTTCATATATTTTTTTGTTGTTAAATGGGTGTTGGTCTAATTTCTTAATTGGCTAAAGTAAAAATGGTTTTGCAATGGTCTTAACGCGCTTCCACTACTATTAAAAAACTACACTGAATGCTTTTGTGTCTGAACATATCATCTATTTCATAGTTATTAGTGTAGGCCCAGCGGAGGAAAAATTTCTCAAAGTGAGTGTTGGCCTAATTTTTTAACTGGGTAAAGTAAAAAAGCTTCTGCAATGGTCTTAATGGGTTTCCATGATTCTTCAAAAAGTACTTTGAATGCTTTCGGTTCTGCAGATATCATCGATTTGATTCTCTTCTTCTAACAGTTCATTACCTCAGAAATTCATTCCATGGAATTTGCGTCTTCATCATCCAAACTTCCAGGGATGTATGATGTGCTCATCAACTTCAATGGAGAGGACATCCGCAACAAATTTATTTCTCATCTCGATTCTGCCCTCTCTACTGTTGGATTCACCACTTTCCTTCACCATGAGAATGCAGTGAATCCAATGCACATCCAACAACCTATTCTCAATCTCTGTCGGGTAGCAATTGTTGTTTTCACCAAAACCTATTCTGAATCTTCTTGGTGTCTTCATCAGCTTCAACAAATCATTGAATGGCACCAAACTTATTGCCGACTTGTTCTGCCCGTATATTACGAAATTCAGCCATGTGATGTACGACTTCAAAAGGGTGATTTTGGAAAAGCCTTCAAAGCAACTGCAGAACAAACATTTTCAGGACAACAACTGGAACATGGCATGTCCATGTGGAGCCACACACTCACCAAGGCTGCAAATTTATTTGGATGGGATGAGAGCAATTACAGGTAAATCACTCACTCACTTATTCAATAAGCATATTTTAAGTTTGTACTTTAATTTTGGTTATACATGACATTCTCTATAACTACTGCTATTGAACTTGAAGGAGTGATGCCGAATTAGTGGCGAAAATTGTAAAGAGTGTTGCTAATTTACCAGTCTTCTTGGCTACTAAATTTCCAGTTGGATTACACTCTCAAGTGGAAGATGTGATTCAAACTATCAAAAATAAATCTACGGAAGTTTGTACAATAGGGATATGTGGAGAGGGAGGATCTGGTAAAACCACCCTTACCAAAGCCATCTACCATCTCGTTCATGGTACATTCATGGATAAAAGTTTCATTGAAGATATTAAACAAATTAGTGAAACAAGAGGGTATGTTCATTTACAAGAACAACTTCTTTCGGATTTGCTGAAAACAAAGGTAGAGATACTTAACGTTGAGATGGGAAGAAGTATGATTCGCGAAAGAGTTTCTGGGAAAAAGGTGCTCATTGTACTTGACGATGTTCCTAACGTTTGTGAGTTATTAAACCTTTCGGAATGTCGTGAGTGGTTTGGTGAAGGAACTGTAATAATTGTTACAACAAGAGATGCAAACCGACTGAGGATACATAAAATTGATTCTATTTTTAGGGTAAAGGAAATGAACGAAAAGGAGTGTCTTGAGCTTCTCAGTTGGCACGCATTTAGAGAAGCAAGACCAAAAGAAGAATATCATTACCTTGCAAGAAGCGTAATTTCTTATTGTAGAGGACTACCTTTAGCTCTTGAAGTCGTTGGAAGTTGTTTATTTGAAAGGACCGCAGAAGAATGGGATATTGTATTGTCAAAAATACGAAAAATGAGCTATCATATATGGGAAATAAGCTTTTACTGTTTAGGCAATCAAATGAAAAGGGATTTATTCCTTGATGTATGTTGTTGCTTTGTTGGTGAAGACATAGCCTATGCTACGAGGATTCTAAATGGCTGTGGAGTAGACGCTGATAGTGGAATAAGAGTTCTCATAGACCGTAACCTCATCAAACTTAAAAACAATAAACTTGGAATGCATCCTTTGCTCCAAGAAATGGGAAGACAGATTATTCATGAAATTCGTCAAGAGGAAATGTGGAAGGAGCGGCGACTGCGGTTTGATGGTGCAGAATATGTATTGACAGATAATACAGTAAGAACATTCTTTTCTCGGAAACGTTTTCGTTCTCATGTTCAATGTATTTGATTTTCTTTGCTCTTTTAATCACAGAAGACAGGAACCATTGAGCGATTGCCTTTGAAACTGCGTTCAGGTAGAAGAGAACTATCAAGACTGCTGAAAGCCGCTGTAAATTCTGATTACCTTTCTCCGAAACTAAGATGGATCCGTTTGCAAGGGTTTTCTTCACAACACCTATCTAATAGCTTTAATGTGGATCATGCAATAGCGATTGATTTAAAACACAGTCTTCTCCGATTCCTCTGGACAGAACCACAGGTTTTTATTACGTGTTATTTTCTATGAAATACAAAGCTTATTTTTTTTTTTAATATTTGCCAAATAAAGAATTGTTTTGGTGTAGGTTTTGAGGGGGTTAAAAGTCCTTATTCTTAGTCACACTAAGAATTTAACACAAACCCCTGACTTTTCTGGACTACCAAGTCTTCAACAACTCATTCTCAAGGATTGCTCAGGATTGCGCAAAGTTCATCAATCTATTGGATGTCTCAGCCATCTAACACTGCTAAATTTGAAGGACTGTACAAGTCTAAGAAATCTCCCTAGAGATATATGTAAGTTGAAATCTTTAAAAACTCTCATTCTCTCTGGGTGTCCCATGATTCACCTATTTGAAAAAGATGTAGTGCAAATGGAATCTCTTATAACTCTAATTGCTGAAAATACAACTATGGAACATGTGCCTTTTTCGATTCTAAACTCGAAAAGCATTGGACATATCTCCCTACGTGGATTTGAAGGATTGCCGCGTAATCTTTTTCCTTCTATCATTCGGTCTTGGCTATCGCCAGAAATGAATTCCATATCTTATATTGATTCGTCTTTCATGGATATTGATAATTGTTGGGATGATATTGCGTCATTGCTTAGCAGCCTGAAAAATCTTCGAAGTGTTTTTGTGCAATGTGATACCGACTTCCAACTATCTAACCAAGTAAAAAGTATTGTGGTCGAATATTTCGCAAATTTTACCGAATCAGGAATTTCAAAGCAGCAATTCAGGTCTCCTTTGATTGGTCTTGGAACATACCATGAATTCTTCAATGCTGTTACCGATAACATCTCCGAGGTTCTTCTCTAGCTTTCCCTTTGTTTATTACCTTCACCACCATTTTAGGTATTGATTAAGAGAACAGAAAATAATCCTAATGAACTATATCTAATAGAAACCAATTCTAAACTTTTAGCACACTTGGCTTCTACAGCTACACAACTCACCTCACTCAAAAGTGTATGATTTTAATAATCAAACAACCAAGTGATTGTACTTCATGATTGTTTTTTTTCCCAGTGATCGATCATAGAAAAAAAAAACTAAGAGAAGAAAATAGAAATGCATTACTGACCAAATTTATTTAAATTAATTACCTTTTATAGGTTTTAATTATGTACTAAATTCTGTAACTTTTATCTCTCATGGTACAGGCATTGGTAAACAGTGAGTGTAGTAATGTCTCTCTTCCAGGTGATAACCTTCCTTATTGGTTGGCCTATATGGGTGAGGGATACTCTGTTTCTTCACTGTGCCTAGAGATCGTGACATCAAAGGATTGGCTTTATGTGTTGTTTATTTGTCAACCCCTGAAATCGTGGCAATTGATTATCTTAGAAGTGTCTTAATTGTTAATCACACAAAGTGCACATTGCAGATACACAACCATGGCACAGTAATTTCATTTAATGATACAGACTGGCATGGTATAATGTCAAATTTGGGAGCTGGAGACAAGGTGGAGATTTTTGTTGCTTTTGGTCACGGATTGGTGGTCAAGAACACAATACTCTATCTTATATGTGATGAGTCAGATTACTTGAGAAAAGAGCTAGAGTCAAAGATGAATTCTCTTCTTAGATTTATAATGAAAATTGTAATGTGTGACTTCTCATAAGTCATTGATCTAGATTAATAGTTTATCTCTCTAACATGTGTGTTTGTGTAGTTGAAGATCTCTTGGACAAATTGACTTTTGTCTCTGATCAGACATCTATGAAACCTCGTCTAGTGCATTATCAAACAATGTCTGACTTCAAAAATTTTCATGTATCCAAATCTAATGAACTTAATCAAGTCATAGTGATAAAAATTATTTGTAGATAATCAAATATATGTCAAAGGATTTCATAAACAATTTATATATACTAGTCTTTCTACCCGTGCAACGCACGGGTTTTTTTGAACGTACTATTTTTTATAATAGCAATTAGTTTTGTGATATTTATTGTATCAACACAAACAAACAATTATACCAGAAAAAAAACCAGAATCTGAAGTAAGAACCTCCTCCTTGTATTATTCCTCAAGCGGAAAAGGAAAAAATAACAGTAGAGAAAAGAGAAGGAAAAGACAAAGCAGTGGTAAAGGTCCACACTCCAGAGAAGAAGAAAATAACCACCCCCATACAATTCCTCAATCCCCCCTTAAATACCCACTCATTCCCTCAATCGTGCAGGTATCTTCACGAATCGCTTACTGCGCCTAACAAACTTTGGTGCCACCTGTCCCTCTTCATCATGGACTGCCACCTGTCCCTTGGTTCCACTACTAACCTCTCTAATGGGTATTACATTACCTTCCCCATCAAGAGAGACCTTGTCCGCAAGGTTATCAAAATGCTGCAAGGGCAAGGGAATGATTGGATCGGACGGTGCACCATGACAGGGTTTGAGAACTGAAACATGAAAGACCGGATGAATTTTAGCCTGGGGTGGTAGTTCTAGCATGTAAGCCACAAAACCGATTTTGGATAGAACCTTGAAAGGGCCAATGTAACGCATGCCCAACTTATGATTGTGCTGTAAACGAATTGAATGTTGGCGATAAGGTTGAAGTTTCACAAAAACATAATCACCCACAGAAAATTGTAAATCAGTACGATGTTTATCGGCATATAGTTTCATGCGAGTTTGTGCCTTGTGGAGGTTTGCTTTGAGAGTGGTGAGAAGTTGATCACGTTGCTGCAATTGTTGTTGAAGGTCCCAGGGTGTGTCATCATTAAGAGATGCTGGTATAATGGAAGGAGGATCCCTACCATACAACACCTTAAAAGGAGTCATACCCATGGAAGTGTGAAAAGACGAGTTATACCAGAATTCTGCCCAAGGAAAAAATTGAACCCACTAATGAGGTTGTTCAGAGCTGAAACAACGCAGATACATCTCAAGGCATTTATTAACAGCCTCCGATTGGCCATCCGTTTGAGGATGGTATGCCGAACTCATTTTCAATGAAGTTCCATGAAGCTTAAAGAGGTGTTGCCAAAAGGAACTAATGAACACCTTGTCCCGGTCAGAAACGATGGAACGGGGAAAGCCATGCAACTTAACCACATTAGCTACAAATACTTCAGCAACTTTTATAGCAGTAAACGAAGTTTGCAAGGGAGCAAAATGAGCATACTTGGACAAACGGTCAACAACCACAAAGATCACAGAATATCCGCGAGATGCTGGTAACCTAGTTATAAAATCCATAGCAATGTCTTCCCACACCTTATTTGGAACGGGTAAGGGACTTAACAACCCAGCTGGCGAAGTCTGGACGTGTTTGGCACGTTGACACACCTGACAAGCACGAACCCAAGCTCGAACATCACGGCGCATGCCTTGCCAAGCAAAGGAAGCTGCAATGCGAGTATATGTCCGCAGAAACCCCGCATGACCCCCAATTCTGGAAGAGTGAAATTCTTGAAGGATCAAGGAAATAACATGGGGCGTATCATTAGGTATCCATACCCTATGATGTATAAATAATAAGCCATCACGGAAAGAATGATGAGGGTAATCTTGTGGATCTGCCTTGAACAAATCAACTCGTTGTTGGAAGGCCAGAGAGGTCAATAAAGCGGCACGAATATCATCCATTAAAGACGACTGGCAGTAGAGATAGCCATGTGAAAAGAACGAGATAAGGTGTCGGCTGCTGCATTTGTCGGGCCTGGTTTGTACTCGATGGCATAAGAAAAACCCAAGAGTTTTGGAAGCCACGCTTCTTGTTCTGGAGTTTGGATAGTTTGATCTTGTAAATGCTTCAAGCTACGTTGATCTGTGCGAATCACAAAGTGGTGACCAATTAAATAATGGCGAAATTTTGCTACCGCTTCAGTGATGGCATAAAGCTCTCGAACATAAGAAAATTGTTGTTGGAGACAATTAGATAATTTCTTGGAGAAATATGCAATGGGATGACCATCTTGAGCTAAAACAGCACCAATCCCCACGGCAGATGCATCTGTTTCCAGAATAAAAGGTTTAGAAAAGTCAGGGAGAGATAACACTGGTGCTGACACTAAGGCTGTTTTCAGATGCTCAAAAGCAGCTTGCGCGGTAGGGGACCACTGGAACCCATTCTTCTAAAGAAGATCAGTCAATGGCCCAGCAATCGCAGCATAATGCCTAATAAAACGACGGTAGTATCCCGTGAGTCCAAGGAAAGCACGCAGTTGCGTAACTGAAGTGGGAGTGGGCCATTCACGCACCGCTTGCAGCTTTATAGGTTCCATTTCTACTCCTCGTCCAGAAACCACATGTCCTAAATAGTCCACTTGCAATTGACCAAAAGAACATTTTGATAAGTTTACATAAAACTTATCATTGTGTAAGACTTGAAGAACCAAGGATAAATGCTCCAAGTGTCGGGACCAATCTGAGCTATACACCAGAATATCGTCGAAGAATACCAAAACAAACTTGCGAAGGAAAGGCCGAAATAGATCATTCATGACTGCCTGGAAAGTGGCTGGAGCATTCGAGAGACCAAACGGCATAACAACCCACTCATAATGGCCATTATGAGTACGAAAGGCAGTCTTAACACGATCCTCTGGACGAACAAGGATCTGATGATAGCCTACTCGAAGATCCAATTTGGAGAAGTAAAGAGAACCGCGCAATTCATCTAATAGCTCATCCACAGTGGGTATCAGAAAGGAATCTTTAATAGTAACGGCATTCAAGGCACAATAATCAGTGCAGAAACGCCAAGATCCATCATGCTTTTTGACCAATAGGACTGGAGCGGAAAAAGGAGAGTTGCTGGGCTGAATAAGGCCCTGTTGTAACATTTCGGCAACCATATGTTCAATTTCAGATTTCTGAACAAACAGATAGCGGTAGGGTTTAACTGAAATTGCTGATACACCCTCTCGTAGAGGAATAGCATGATCGTGGCGGCGGGACGGCGGAAGACCCGTGGGAACCTGAAATATTGAGGTGTACTGATAAAGGACTTGTAGCAGGTCTGAGGGAGTGTCAGGGGGAAAACAGGGCATTATAGTATTTTCCAGCTCAAGGGAAGAACATGAGAGCATGTAGGCTTCAGATATCTAATCAATTGAGCAAAGCCTCCGAAAGTGATTGTATTGCGCGATTTGAGGGACAGATGAATTTTCCCCTTGTAAGGTAACAAAATCAGAACCCATGGTAAATTTAATCTGTGTCGCGCTATAATCAGCAATATGCGGACCCAACGTCGCCAACCACGATGCACCCATCACGACCTCAGAGCCACTCACCTCTAACACATAAGCCGAAAACGTAATAGCATGGCCATTAATAGAAACAGAGAGGCGAGGTATGTAGCCTTCGGTTTGTAGACAGTATCCATCTCTTACCATAACCCGAAGACGAGGGGAAGGTTGAACGGGAAGACGAAGAAGGTGAGCGAGTCGAGGTTGGATGAAGCTGTCTGAACTGCCCCCATCTAAGAGAACGCGAACCGGTTTTCCTTCGATAAACCCACGAAAATATATAGTAGCGCGACTGGAGGATCCCCGAAAAGCATGGAGGGACAGATGAGAAGGGTCATCCTGAACGGGAACCTCCGTAAGGGTTGAGTCGACCAAGGGTGTTTCGGATGGATCTTCTTCCAAGTCAAATAACATCAACTATTTGTTTGGGCATTTGTGATTCCAAGTATATTTGGCGTCACAGGTAAAGCAAAGACCCTTCTCACGTCGCAATTGTTGCTCAGCGGGAGAAATGCGACGAACGGGGGGTGAAGCTTTAGTCAACGGGGTGGGAAGAATTGGTGGTAAAGCATTGGGCGAGGAAGAATTGCTTTTCTGAAGAGAACTGGTGCCAGAATGAGGGTTCGCCTTGAAAGTGGAATAAGAAGTGGGCCGGTTGTGTGGAACCGAGAGGCCCAAAGTTGCCTTTTCATCAAATAATCGCGCCAATGACACTGCCTTCAACACAGTACATGGAGATTGGGCCAAAACATCTCGGCGGATAGGATCCTTGAGCCCACTAATAAAACAATCTAATAATGTAGCCTCCGTTAAACCCTGACTACGATTAGCGAGAAGCAGGAACTCATTGTAATATTCCACAACAGAAGATGTTTGGGACAGCTTAAATAGGCGTGCACGAGGGCTATCAAAAGGTGATGGCCCAAATTGTAATTCAATCGCAGTGACTAAAGCCGTCCAAGTGGGGAGTTGATTAGCCCGTTGGAGAAGCTGAAACCATGGAATAACGACACCTTCAAAGTTGACGGAGGCAATTGTGAGACGATCAACATCTGGAGTGTGGTAATAAGCAAAATATTGTTCTGCCCGAAAAATCCAATCTAACGGATTTGAGCCGTCGAATCGGGGAAAATCTAATTTCACGTGAAGCATATGTAAAGGAGGAACAACAGCGGAGGGAGAGGCAACCCGGGATGATGAGTCCAACGCTCCAACTGGTGGCCCAGACGTTAATTTCTCTAATGAGTGAGCAATGGAATCTAAGGAAAGTTGCAAGGCAGATAAGTGGGATTCAACCTTGGTCAAGCGAGAGCCCATGGCAACATTGCTCTGGTTATGTGCTTCAATAGC
>Ga0214543_1007780_pt1 | contig 18071 bp, 6 predicted proteins | sample CNSS2metaG_FD_160094 | JGI IMG/M metagenome (GOLD analysis project Ga0214543, IMG submission 160094) | Root nodule microbial communities from cowpea collected in UCLA plant growth center, Los Angeles, California, USA - CNSS2 | ecosystem: Host-associated > Plants > Roots > Nodule | place: USA... | reverse complement strand
GATTTTTAATTGATCTTTGATACAAAAAGGGAAAATATTAAAAGCACAATTTTTATTAAGAACCCAATTCACCCTCCTCTTAGTTTTTGTCTGCACGCTCAAACATTCCGCTGCGCGATACCAACAACAAGCACCAACTACAACCTCCTCCACATATCCAAGAGCACACTTGAAAGAAAACACAAACTCAACTACTAAGTAATGCAACTCACAGTCCTTGCACCTCCACAAACCAAATTCCAAATTCACCATGTCAATATGACGTTGACAATGATACTTCCATCAAATTTCTCATTGCAACTTCAACAAACGAGGATGATCCTTTAATAATAAGGAATTAATCTTTTCTGATGTGGAAAATCAGATTACGCTGCAACCACAGAGCATACTAAGAAAAATCCTATCAAACCATAGCTTTTGTCACCACTTGTTGGGAAAATCGCTTAATTAATTAAGAACATTATCTTCTTTACCCACAAGAATCACCCTATTAACAAAGAAATAAACTAAAAACAAGAAACACAAGAATATAATGTGGAAACCTCAAAATTGAAGAAAAACCACGACCGTTGTCTAATGACAACTAGAGAATAACACTATGTGAAAATTTGTACAACACATAGACTACCCTCACGTGCCCTTTGGCCTCAAGTTCACTCACACTCTTCAAAGCAAGAATTAAACTCAAATCTCATCACATTCTACTACAAAAGTATGAGAAAAATTAAATGTTAGCTTAAAATGTGTTTGACTGGGACAAGGAACATAATGGACTTAGAGTCCATTATATAGTCACCACCAACGCCCACTCACTAGCTTATCCTAAACAATGTGAAACTTTTTAAGACATATTATTTTCATAGGCCAATAAGTATGTGCCTCAAAATAAACGTTATAGTGAATGTGTAATTACTTACCATATGAATTGTGCTATTTATAGTAGAATTATGAATTTTTACTTGGTTTGGCCTAGGTTGTCTAGGTGATTACCTTCCTTAAGTTTTTTAGGATTTTGTTAATCTAAAATATGTCTAAATATCTTTATTAATTATGAGTGATCTATACTAGTTGATATCGAGATGGGGTCACACTGTATTGCTCGTGATATTCTCATTCATTACAATATAATTTTTTTTTTTATAAATCGTCCAACAAGTCATCTTAATATTTCATAAAAAAATATTAAACGCAAAACACGTAGAGTATTAATAGAAACATAAAAAGAGTTAATAGAAAAATAATAAAATATTACTATTTTGGTCATGTAATGCAAGAATCTTACACAACTAATTTTCGAAAAAATATTTGTACGATAAACAATCGTATTCAATTTATATATAATCACTCGGAACTAAAAGTTATCCATTTCAACATCTATCACAACTTATAATGAAGAACAAAACACAAAACTGTTACAATGATGGAGTTTCGTTACATATTAGTCTTGATTAACGGAATATAAATCCAACGATAAAGAATCTGTAAAAGGGATGTTTTATATATAAAAGGAAAGTTTATTACAAAAAAAAAAAGAGGATAAAGTGAAATAAAATGCATAGAATAAAGAGAATTGGGTGTTAGCATTAGCAGGGTGGCGTGCGAAGGAACGAGTCCGACAATGTGATATCTATTGCACAAAACACACAGAAACAGATTTAGAAAACTAAGCAACGTGCGAATTTCAGTGACCTAAAAGTTAGGGTAAAGGGATTTCATAACATCCCAATTTCAACACAATTTGACTTTCCCAAACCAAATCCAATCACAGACAACTAATTAGGTTACAAAATTTAATATTTTAATAATTCACCGTTATATATAGAATTTGAAAATCACCAACTTTTACCACTTTTAGCTTTCAATTTATTTTACCCCAAAAGTTAGAATCTGTGGCACGTAGAAAAAGTAGGTTTACGTGAGTAGATGGGTATCTATCTATCTATCATATCAAGTTTATGATTAGTGATTAGTTTAATAATCCATATCTCCTTTTTATTTTGGTTGGTTTATAAATAAAAATATATGAGAAGTGAAAGATAAAGATTTTGAGCATGAAATGAAACAGGAGGTGCAGCTAACTTTTGTTGACCATGTATGTGATCGAATATGATTGACTACTGTATATTACTTTGGGAAAATCATCCTTAGGAAATTAGGTATCATTCACTGCTTCTTAATCATTCCATTTGAAAATTACAACCTTAAAGTCACATAAAAAAGATAACAAGCCTTCATCTTTTACTTTACTGCCACATCCATATCAGATTGTTAAATCAATTTTTATTTTTATTTAATCATGCCCAACCTTCTTGTCAACATCAACTTTCCCATTTCATTTTCGCCCAAACTAATAACCATGGATTTCTTCCTAATAAATCTTCTTTTTTCTTTCCCATGTATGCTTCAGAAACGTTTTTTAGCTTCTCTTCTTCTTTTTTTTTTTTTTTTTTACTTTTTTTGCCAGTTAAAATGTTCATTTAACCATAAGCTTCAAATAGCATTTGGCTTCTAACTTGTATCCTCCCTTGATTTATTGTGAAATGGCAGATAATATTTTGTTAATTATTTTTTAAGATATTTTTATATTTTACTTTTTTTTTAATTTTAACCATCACATTATTCGTATTATTTAGGATTAACATATTTTTAGTTCATAAAATTCATGCTTTTTTTAATCATTAAAAATTAAAACGGCTTCTATTGACATCTTACTTTTCTCTCATCATATTTAATACAAAATGTCATATGTGTTTCTTTATTTCAATACACGACAAATTCAAAATGACGATTTATTTTGAAATACTAAAAATGAATAATAATGTTCGGTTTGGAGGAGAAAATAAATTTGTTTTTGTAAAGTATTCCCCCGCAATTCTTGATTTCTTTGGATTTTGTTCGATTTTATTGGTGTTTTCGGTTTGCTCTCTCGAGTCAATCTCAATTTTAATTAATCTTATAATAAATATGTGCGGAAAGATCTTATTTACCTTACCTAAGATATTTATTTATTATTCATAATAAAATTTTACTTTTTTATAGACTTAATCGGATCCAATCATCTAACAATCATTATTATATAAATTAGTCGAAATTAACAATCTAATTAGAGTATTTGACTAATTTATCAGTCATGGTCGTCAATTCTCATTAATATGTTTTCTGGATAAACATGCAACTACTTGAGGTATTGAAGCGTATATGTATTCTGTTGTAATAATTATAATATTGCAAGAGAATTATGCACTATGTGATTTCAATGGAAAAATCACTAGTGTAATTTTGACTTTTAACTGAGGTGATATGCTTTGATTTAAAAAAAATGAAACACATAAAATTGAAATGGTAATTTTGAAATTTTTGTGAACTTATAGGCCTCGGTTGTTGACATAATAGAAGCATTTTCGACCATATACTTCAGTTCCAAAGAAACTGAAACTTATAGTTCGAGAAAATTTCAAAATTAATGTTTTTTCAATTATTTTATTTCAACGCAAAGGTATAGGCCTCGATTCTCTATATGTTTATGTTATTTTAGAACCGAAACCTATAAGTTTGCTAAAATTTTAAAATTACCAATTTTTTTTTTTTATTTTATGTTACGCATAAGTTTAAGCCTTGGTTATTGATAAAATTAAGGCCTATTGCCTTTTATGTTTCAATTTTTTTATAACCAAGGTCTAAAATCTGCCTAGGGTTAAATTTTGCAAAAATCGTAGAGGCTTCACTTCTTCTTTTTCTTCGTCTTCACTGTTTCTTCTTCTCCCAACCACTCCGCGATTTCTTCTTCTTCTTCTTCTTTTTTGCGTCGTTCTTCTCGTTGTTCCTAACCTCCATTATTTACCGTGTAAATGAAGATCTTTGCCACATTGTCACTCAACATCTAACTCTGGTGAGTGTTTGTTTCGAATTTTCTTGCATTTTTTGTGTAGTTCATGTCTTTCTTGGGGTTTTTTTTTTTCATAAAGTTTGAGCTTTTTTGCTTCCATTGGTGTCTATGTATCATTGCATTGTGGTGGGATTGATTAACTCTCCAAAACGCGATCAACATTGCATCCTCTTCCATCTCTATTGCTCAAGTTTCACACTTTGAGGTTCCTATTATTCTTTTTTTTATTTACTAATGATTTTATACTTTGGTTCTCTAGAACTAAGGCCTAAGATTTAAGTTTATGCCTCGGTTGAGAATTGAGGCCGAAAACCCACATCTTTTTATGTCGCCCAGATATGCCTCGATTGTTAAATCGAGGTATAATAGCTAAAGAATTAGTGTCAAAACCCTTTCTTGCACTAGTGAGTGTTCCTCTTCTTTTTCGGAATGGAAAAACTAGATTGCCCACCTTTTAAATTAGTCTTCTACATGTTGCAAAGCGTGAACGTTGGGGTTGTTACATTTGTTTCCTTTGCAAGTTAGGGAATTTTTTTTCCCTTCACAACCCCCATCCTCCATCTATAAATAGGGCTCTATAATTCCTCCAAAAGACACACCTTCAACCTCTCAATTCTTCTCCTTTGTCTCTTGTTCTCTCATTCTCTTTTCTCTATTATTTTCTTTTATTAAATTCTTGGTTATTTATTTACTCTCTTAAGAGTTCCTTGCTAGTTCTGAGATCTTTAGAAAATTTAAAAAGTTTCTATTGTATCATGAGGGACTTGCGCAACACATCGTGGATAAGTTTTTAAGGGCTATGGTCATACATGCCTCAAGAATCAAGATTTATTGGTGTTTTAGTATGCATTTACAATAAAAAATATTTAGCTATAGTTATTGCCAATTAACAATCACAAGGTATTCGCACATACGAGGTTGGCTTCATTCCTAGTGGAATATTTGCTAAGAGGTTTTTCAACAACTCAGCTTCACTACCAGTCATTTCGAGAGCAATGAACTCATATTCCATTATTGATCTTGCAATAATTGTTTACCTATTTGATCTCCATATAATTGCACCACCCCAAAGTGTGAATACATAACCACTAGCGGATTTTGTCTCATATGAATCAAATATTCATTTAGCATCACTATACCCTTTCAGTACAATGAAAAATCCACTACATTCAATGGTATAATCCTTGAACCTCTTAACTATCTTATAAGACTTGCAAGTGCATCCCAATGTTCCTAAAAGGTGAAAATTATCGGTTCCAAGGGACATGTTTAATCTTAGTGTACAAAATTTACACCTTTTTCTTTTTTACTTTAATAATGTACTTCTAAGATTTTGGTTGAAAAGAAATGTTACTCAAGATAAATTAATTGTGTAATTAGCATGATTAACACACTCAAGATAAATGAATTGTGTAATTAACATGATTAACACACTGCTTACAAGGAAACGTGGTATTAACATTTTATAACAATAAAAAGATACATTTGAGTGTATTAGGAAGACTCAAATATTTAAGAGGTTTAAAGCAAATCTTTTTATCATAATTTTATTTCCAACTTTTCGAGACTTTTTTTTAGGTCTAAATCAATTAGTACTAAATAAAAGTTAAGTTTTTTTTTTTTTGTTAAAGGTCCAACGTGGAATGTATATATTACTTTCGTTTATTTTAAATTTGATTAAAAATATTTTAACACGTTTCATATAATATCCTTTGGATTTATCAGTTACATCGATTAATAATTTTATTTGCTAGTTATATAGGTTAATTAATAGATATCAACCACCAACATTTAACTATTAACCAATTTTTTGGGTTTTAATTATCTTTTCAACCACTTCCACTTAATTAAAATAGACTTCCTATAATCTGAAAAACTAATAATTTTAATCAAGTTATTCTAGTATTTATTCTCAATAATAATCATGATAAACTTTGGTTGCTAAGCATCTTCAGCAGTGGCTAAATGCTATATTCAAACCGATCCATGTACTTTCAAAATAATATGTAGTTGTCGGCCTGAACTTATAATATTTTTATGTATGAGAAGTATCACTTAGAGTTTCATTATGATTCAAGCTATGTACGTTTTCAAGCAATCAAAATTTGAAAGAGGAAGAATTTGAGTTCAAATTTGCAACTAGGATACTCGGGTTAATAAAAAAATGACTCAAAATGACTTTTTTTTAGATTTAAATAAATATTCGGTCTCTATTTCCGTTGTTTTTATTCAATTTAATTTTCATTTTCGTTGTGCGTTCAATTAGGTCCTCATTTTCGTCAATTTTGGTTACCGTTATTTAAATAGTTAACGTTTTAAACAATACATGTCACGTGTCAACTCCTTATTTTTTTTATTTTAAAAAAATTGTCCATAAATCAAATCATAATTGTATCACGTGTCAATGTTAGTGTCGTCACGTCTCAGTTAATGGTTATATTATCTTTTTAGGTTTAATTAGTCCCAACATTCGTTATTTTAGTTCAATTTAGTCTTTATATTCGTTATTTTTGTTAATTCTCATCCTAATTTTGGTTAAAATAAATAAATTGTATCCCTTTCAAGTTGATACCAAATTTAATATCTTTTATAAAAATTATACTAATAATTTTTTCTAAGACTGACATTTTTATTAATTATTTTTGAAATTCAATTATAAATTATTAAATTTAATTATAAATTGAATATAATTGTAATATAGAATACAATTATTTAAAATTTTATTAGAATATAATTATTAATTTTTTTTATAATATTTATATTCTAAAATATTAATACTTTTAAAATTGATATTAAAAAATATTACAGATATTAAAAATAATTTATTAAATTAAATCAATATTTATAAAATTAACATTTAAATATAAAACATTTTAGATTTTAATATCTAAAATGCAATAAAAATATTAAATATTTTAAATTTAAATATCCATTTTACAAATATTAATATATATTTTTAAAATATTTATTAATTTTATTTTAGTAATATTTTATATAATTATATTCTATTTAACAATTGAATCTAAGAATTATATTCAATTAATAATTAAATATATTATTATATAATTGAATTTCAAAAATAATTAATAATGATGTCAATTTTAAAAATAAATATAAAATATTGATAAAAAAATAAATTTGGTCTTTGAAAGAAAAAATTGTTCCATTTTAATAAAAATTGAGACTAAATTAAATTAAAAAAAATGAGACTAAATTGAATAAAAATAATAATAATACAACCACAAACTAGCATGTGGCACTGCATTGACATGTGACACAATTGTGACTTGACACATGGACAATTTTTTTATAATTAAAAAAATTATAAAAAATTATAAAAAAATTGTAAAAATTATAAAAAAAAAAAACAGATGGCATGTAGTGCTAAAAAATGTTAACTATTTAAATCCATTAATAAAAAGGACCAAATTAATCAAAATTTAATGAAAATAGAACATAATTGAATGCAAGACAAAAATGAAGACTAAATCAAACAAACACACAAAAAATAGAGACTTAAGAAATAGGGACTAAGTGTGTATTTAAACTTTTTTAAATAAACGAATTCGATAATGTTAAAGCAACGAACTTATTATTAAAAATGAAAAATTATAAATTAAATAAAATGAAAAAAAAATATAAATTAAAATTAACTAATACACAAGATAATATATATATATATATATATATATTATATAACAAAAATAAAATTTAAAATTTATTTGAAATTATTTTTTAATATAAATATTATTAAAAATACATTATTTTAAATAAAAATAAAAATAAATGAATACATGATTTCCAATTAATATTTTTAGATTACATTTTTTAAAATATATTTATTATTATGAATAAAAACATTACTTAAAAATTATTAAAATTAAATAAATATATGATTGTAAATCAAATTATTTGCAATATTATTTCCTAAAAAGGATACATGTGAGATTATAAATGACAAAATGGAATTTAAAAAATATTTTAGATTATGTTTTTAAATACATAATTTTAAAATTAATTATATAAATGTGATTAAAATTGAGAAAATATTTTTAACAATTTAAAGATATTTTTTAAATATATAAGTAATTTTTAGTTTATATATATATATAACTATTTTTTTAATTATTAATGATTTAGTTGAAGTTAGTTATAGTGACTCATCACAATGACATTGTATGTTAAAGAATAACTTACTCACTTTATAGTTAGGGATATTTTGGCAATAAATACAAATTACATATTATGTTAATAATAAATGCATTTCATTTGACATAAAATATTAAATTATTTGAAAATTGCACATGAAATTTCATTACTTTAAAACTTAAATCAGTTTAACAGAATATTTTAAGAACTTCAATTTTTAGTGAAATTTAAGTATTCAAAGACCTTAGGCAAGGTCATCTTAGCCTAAGTAAAAAGAACGGACCAAGTTCATATGAAAACCCTCCCATGAAGAGTTGATTTTTTTTTTATATATATTATAGTAATTATAAAATATTATTATCAGTTCATTAAAATTAACTTTATTATCTTTTAAAATTATTATTATTATTATTATTGTTTTTTTTCAAGTAACACCTACAAAATGTTCATATATTTTTATTAACTCAACACTAACTAACCGTCTAATAAATTAGAAAATTAATTTGTTTCGATGGCCAAAGTAGATTGAGTTGTGAAAATGATAGCTTAAATATGATTCGACTGTAAAATGTATAGTTACAAATATTATTAAAGTATATATAATAAACGAAAATGCTTCTTTTGATTATTAAACTTTAGTTATTTTTAAATAGATTTCAACATATGAGAGGAGTGTTAAGATTCATAATTTTATAGTTTTTATTCATTTTTAATATTATAGTTTAAAAATAATTTAGTCATTATAGTTAAATATTAATATAATATTGGTGTTTACAAATATATTGTTGATGTTGAAAAAGCATTTTTTTTAAATTCAATATAAAATTTCGTCAATTTTGTTCAATTTGATTCTTTTTTTTAATCATTAACGACCATGAAAAATGATTGTCACGTGTCACTTCGTGATTTTTTTAATTTTTTTTAAATGTCTACGTGTTAACCCAGTAGTGTGACACGTATCATAGTCAATGTTTTATATTTAATTTAGTCCATATATTTGTTATTTTTTTTCAATTGAGTCCCAATTTTGTTTAAAATTGAGCAATTTTGTCCCTCTCAAAATTGGGACCAAATTTAATTTTTATATTAAAATTCACATTTTTATTAAATATTTTTATTCAATATATTAAAATTCACATCATTATAAATTTTATATAAAAATTAAATTTGGTCTCAATTTCGAGAGAAACAAAATTACTCGATTTTAAATAAATTGGGACTCATTTGAAAAAAAAAATAACAAATATAGGGACTAAATTGAATATAAAACATTGACTCCGACATGTGGCACGCTACTGGGTTGATACGTAGACATTTAATAAAAATGAAAAAAAATTAAAAAAATTAAAAAAAATCACGAAGTGACACGTGACAGTCACTATTTATGGTTGTTAATGATTTAAATAATGTTAGCAAAAAATGACCAATTTGAACAAAATTGATAAAAATTGTGACGTATTTGAGCATAAAAATAAAATAAAGACTGATTTGACAAAATTTGACGAAAATTGGGACAAATTTTTTTTTAACCAAACATATATTATTTAAACTTTCTCATAAGTTTAAAAAAGATTTTGATTAATGTAGTGTGAAGACTTGAGAATACACAATAATATAAAATGTTATAAACAAATCAAAATTGAGTTTTTAGTAACTAATTTAATTTATATCAAGAGTATTTTTTTTTCTTCTTTTCCTGAGTAGTTTGTTAATAAGAGATGTTGAATATAGAAATCTCTAGTTTGGAAAGCTTATTTTGAGCTTGAATTTATGGGGGTATCAAGGGAGTTTCACGTTGTAGACATGCAATATTAAGATAAAGTATTAAATATCTTTTTGTCTTAGGATGTAAAATTGAAAATCATTCTTAACATAAACTTTGATATAACTTGACTCTCAAACATTAAAAATGAATATATATATATATATATATATATATAAAATTATTCTAACTCAATTGGATGAAACTTGTTTGACATATTAAATTGCATTTCAAGTTATGTTTAAATTGTTTACACCATTTGACACGTTCCAACTCAATTCTAGCCTTCAGAATATCGTTTAGCACATTAAAAAAATAGCGCTGTTGATTTAAAATGACCAAAATATATCAAAGTTTAAGACATAGATGAATTTCAATTTCAAGTTCAAGTTTAAGGATTAAAAATATATTTAACTCTAAAGATGAGTCAAGCATATAATGTTAGATGGTTATGTGTTGATTGGAATAGATATATCGTTTAAAGTTTTTCAAGTTAAAATTATGTTTTTAGTTAGCCATTAAGAGTTGATTTTCAGAATAGATGATGATTTGAATGATTTTTGGAAAATGTTGTAAACGTGCTTTAATTGTTTTCCTTTTAATCTTTTTGAGAATGAATGCTTTCGAATTGGACATTTTTCAATTGTGTCACTCAAATAATGTCATAATAGTATGTGATTACTATCGTTTAATTCAAGCAATAATTTGAATGTTTGGAAATGATAAAGCTTGTAACTTAAGTAAGAAAGAGATCCGGACAACTTTCTCTTATGAAAAAATGTTGCTCAGGTTTTATGTATTTTCACTGCTTAAGTAATTGTGACGATAGTACATAAATTTTAGACTTATTAAGATTGTGTAATCATATTGAAACGCTGAAGTGACGATTAATCACTCAAAAGTTAAATAGAATGGTGAATTAAAACTCTAAAACTTGTTGAAAGGAGTCAACATGTATGTATCGAATGTCCAAACATAAAGATTGATATTCAAGTAAGGAAGTGACACTTTTAATTATATTTTCATAAAGTATCTTGTTTAAATGATACAATATGAGTATGTTATTTTAAATATGTACAATGATATCATGTGTTAAGTGATTATATTAAACATATTAATTCATTAAATAAAACGATATCATAATTTCAATAATTATCTAAATCACATAATTAAGAGTTTGGATAATAAAAACGTTGAAATAAAACTCAGATAAATAAATATACAAACTTCCTTAAATAGACAAAGAACGATTACATATAAGATTTATAATAAATTCGGAACCATTATGATTAAATTGAACTAGTTTAGTATTTTGATTTTAGAACCATTGAATAATTGTCCTTAAATCAGTTGTTGGATGATAAAAAAAGAAGAAGAAAGAAGTAAAAGTAACTATCAAACACAATATTTAAGAAAGTGAGCGTGCAATTTAAGATTAGACCTCTGACTTGAATCATGTTGAATAAAAAAAGTTCGATACTTTTTTTTTTTTCATTATGGTGGAGAGATTATTAGAGTTTCTTAAGCGAATAACTGGTTTTAAAACTCCTTATCATCCTCATGCATAATTGTAGAAATCATTAGTTTCAATTTTTGTAAATTGAAGAAGATGAAAAATAATAATCTACCAAGCTAGCTATGAATATATTGAAATTAAATTTTTGTATGAAATGAAGATTTGGACGATATACGTTGATAAGGAGGACATTGAATGCAATCTACGTCGCACACAGTTGCATGTATGGATTTGCATAGAGATGTTTCCCTTTCACTTTAATGACCTTTGCTTTTAACAAATGAATAATGGAAATTCACTAATTCTTCCGAGTGCTGCACTGCATGCACCAAAATTATACGCATAAAAAAATAATTAAATCATATATATCTCCGTTTTACCATATCTTATACTGTTCGATATCTTTTATTTTATATTATTTAATTAAAATTTTATGTATAATAAGAAGAAGAATAAGAAGAAGAAATGTTGGGTTGGGTTGGGTTGGGTTGGCAGTATCCAAAATTGAAGTTGGAAATCGAATTTTGAGGAGCCCACAAAGGAAAAGGAATTTGTTAAAATAATAATAAAGAAAGCATTGACGAAGAAAATAAAAGGAAGTGGCGCTTCTATCTGTTGCCGCCCCTGCACTGTCATATCAAAACCTGTGACTGTGACAAAACCTTTCCTTTCTATTTCTCTCTTTAAATCCCTCAATAATATTAGCGGTGCTGAAAATTACCTTTCATTCATTATTTAGATACTTGTCCCTAAAAATATAAAACAAATTATTTCACGCAACATTTTCTTCTACTTATTATTATTATTATTAATACAAAATATAAATTATTTGTAGGGCTCCTATCCCCAATTGACTAGGGTCATATAACCCTTAGGTGGTGATCAATTGTTCCTCCAATTAGGGGTGCGGGTCTTAAGGTGCAACGTTAGTCTTATCATAGGTAAGACTATGACTTTGTGGACCGTTTGATATAATTGCAAGGACAATGATATTCAATGCTGCTACTCTTTATTCATTATCAACATTTATCTTAAAAATATTGTTTTTTTTTTCTTTAAGATCATTGGGTAGTAACATAATCAAATTGATCAATTTTGTATTACAACTAATTAACTTCATATTAATCATGTTATTTGTGTGTGAAGTAGCATAGTTGAGCAAATGATTGAAAGTTAGTGCAATTCGATAAATGTGATGTAACTGAATGCGCAATATTAATCATGCAATGGTATAATGAATACTATGAGTGAGTGAAATTCTTCTAACTTCTTTTCATACAAGTCTTGTTCTTTCTTCAATCATGTGTGGGTTTGGGTTGGAAGGAAAGCGAAAAGAGGATTTCAAAACATTTTTAGGAACAATAAGATTGCTTAAAATAATTGAGATCACGTGTATATTTCATTTTTTTATAAATTGTTTTGCTTTATTTGATAAATTGCTTTCTCCTTTTATTTTATTTTATACTTTATAAATGCATTTTCTTAATAAATTGTCTGTCCAAGAATGAATGAGGTTCATGTTTTCCAATTAGATAGTACATCTATCAGCGTAAACCCCACATGCAATAAAAACTAGATCCGAGAACCTTAAATCTAATGAGAAAAGAAAAACTCGCTTTAATTAAAATTCTAGTGAGATAACATTATTCTAAATTCTTATAGCTTTTAAATAGCTTTCTCTATAAGAGAAAATGAAGAAATTTGTTTTATAGTAAGAGCAGCTAGAAAATCTAAGTTTCTAAAAGGATACTATTTTTTTTTATGAATGAAGAGTTAATTTGTAATCTTATAACTTCAAATAAATAAGTTACTCATTCTTCACTAATCTTAAATTTCCGCACTATATCAATAAAATAAGTTCTTGTGAGATGAATAAACTATATATGGATCTTCCTTACAAGGAAATTTCATGTGAATGATTTGATTTTAAATCACATGTGGGTGTACATAACAATAAAATTAAATGTGGTAAGATTGAAACAAATATTGAATGAAGTTAACATGAAGTGAAGATGTAATGGTTACATTAAATGAGAAAAGACATACATGAGGTAGCAGTGTGACCGAATTCTTAGTTGTGAGTTATGATAGTAAGTAATGAAATTTGTTAATGAAAGAAAATATTTTTTTTTTATAATTTCAATTATATAAATTAAGATAGTGAAATTAATGGATGTTTATATTTAAATCGACTATAATTTTTTATTTCGACATAGTAAGATTATACTATGTTGTTAGCTCTATTTGGACAGGTATTCACCGAAACTTCATTTATTTTGTTACAAATTAATATGATTTTTCTTCTTTGATGGTTAACAAGATAAGGATGTGTCTAATTGAATTCTAGATGATACTAGTGAGCTTTCTAAAAAAGTTACAAAATAATTTTACTCATCTGGCATGGAATGTGTGGATTGGAGGAATTTGATTTAGTCGAATGTTGTGACATCAACTAAAACTTTGATTATTTAGAAGTTGTTGTAAAATCGTTCACTTATTAATTTGGATGTTCAAAAAATGGGGTGTGATTTTATATTCTATGTGCGAGAATAATGTTTGATTTTTTTTTCTCATTGTTCTATTGTTATGCAGTTATGAGAATGGTTGGTTGAAGGGAATCATAATTTGCAGTTTTCCTCTTTGAATTTAATTGTTCAGTGTATAAAGTATATTTGTAATCCTTTGCTTAAGGTCATTAAAATGATTGTCATTAGTGTAGTTATTTGGATGATTTGGAAAATGAGAAGTCATAGTAGATTTTATGTTCTTATTGCTTTTACTTTGGTTGTTTTTCAACTTAAGGAGTTGATGTTTATGGTTGAGAATAAATCTAAGAAGCATATTTGTAATATTGTCTCTTATTTTTTTGTGTAGAAATTTTTCATTCACTACTAGAAAAATGTCATTTAGCCACCAACGAAATCGGTCACCAAATGGGTAAAATTGGTGGCTAACACCTCTAGCCACCGAACATAGATAGTAGTGAAAACCTTAGTCGCAAAATAGTTAGCTATCGATTTTTGTTTAAAAATGTTTCTACAAATATTTAATAAAAATGTCAATTTTAATAAGAATATCATCATAAGATTTATACAAAAAGTAAATTGAGTCTCAATTTAAGGAGTGACAATATTACTTCATTTTTACAAAATTTGAGACTAAATTGAAACTATATATATATATATATATATATATATATATATATATAAATCAAACTGAATCATTTTAACATGTGGCACAACTATGAAGTGACATGTATAAAAAATAAAAAAAAATTCAAAAAAACTAAAAAAACCAAAAAATTGACACATGGTGTTGACTTTAACGTCGTTTGGTCAAAATTGACGACAAAGACTAAATTGAATCACTTTTAAAAAATAAGGACCAAATTGAGAAAAAAAACTGAAGGACCAATTTGACACTACTTGACAAATACAAGGACCAAAAGAGTAATTTAACCAAAAGTAAATTGAGTCTCAATTTAGGGAGGGACAATATTGCTCATTTTTTATAAAAATTGGGACTAAATTGAAACTAAAAACAAATATAAGGACCAAATTGAATCATTTTAACACGTGACACAATTGTGAAATGACACATGTAAAAATTAAAAAAAAAACAGAAATTCACGCATAGCATTGACTTTAAAACCGTTTGGTCAAACTGACGATAAAGACCAAATTGAATCATTTTTGAAAAATCAAGGACCAAATTGAGACACACAAAAAACTTCAGGACCAAATAGATATTACCTGATAAATACAAGGACCAAAAGAGAAATTTAACCAAAAAATTATGTTATAAGATGAAGGTTTGTTAAGAATATGACGAGGGTGTAAGACATAGAGATGACAATAGAACGGGACGGGAATAAGTTTTATTATTCCATATTTATTCTCAAAGAAAAATTTCTCTTGATTTTTGTATCCATATCTAATGGTAGAATGACTTTTTTGTTCATTCTCATCCTTACCGAGTAATGGGTATACACTCGTACCCATTTCCTTATCCACTTTCTTACTATTTCAATGTCAATTAATTAATTTTTATAAAAAAATAAAAAATCACGACAAAGAAAACATGATATTATCAAGTATTCAATATCAAATGAATATTTTTTTCTTTTTTGATATCAAATATTTAGAAAGAAAATATAATTTTATACATTTCAAATTAGAGTACCAAATACAATTTCAAGAGATCAAAATATTTATTAAGTTTGCAAATGTCAATGAAAAAAAATTGATAAAATTAAAATATATTTTTGAAAAAGGGTTAAATATGTTTTTAGTAACTTAACTTTGTCGCAAAATTAAAATTCGTTTTTGTTCGAAACTTTGACACAGTTTGGTCCTCAAACTTTGAAAATGAATTGATATAGTATTTTTAACCCAATTACGTTAAATATTTTTGACGCATTGAACGCGTTTCATCATATTATTTGAGTTGTTTACTCCATTTGACACATTCTTGTTTCAATGTCACTTGGAAAACGTGTTTGACAAGTAAAAAACATTTGACATAATTGAGTTAAAATGACTATATTAATTCATTTTTAAAGTTTTGGAATCCAAATGTATTAAAGTTTTGAACAATGACGAATTCCAATTTCAGGTCAAAATGACTAAAATTTTTTTTAACCTTTGAAAAATTATAAACAAAAAAACAAAGATCCAAGTTTAAAAATAGTTTAAATGTCTCTTTACTTCCTTTCTCTAAATTCTAATTAAATAATTTTTTGATAAAGTAATAAAAATTATAATACACCACTTGAACAAAATTGCTCAATGAATAAAAATTAAATTAATAATAATTGAAATTTAGCATAGATTTTCATTTTTTGAACTTTAATCTATGTTGTATGGTAATAAACAATATTCATGATAATGACATTAAATTATTATATTATAGTAAATAAAATATTTTTAAACAATTACGGTGATAAAATTACACTTATGAAAAGAGTTAGAAAATACAAATAATAATAAAAAATCACCAAATATAATATTTTACATGATGAAAATAAACAATTAATAAAAATATTAAATGATAAAAATAAATAAAAATAAAAATATTAAAAAAGAATAAAAGTTATTAAATGCATCTTAAAAATAATTTGATACACCATTAAATGAAATGCAAAAAAAAAAATGCATAATTAAAAACGTGATAAGATAAAAAATACTCTTTAGAAACATTTTTTAAACACCAAAGTAATCCAACTGGTAAGAGATAATTAAAGTTGTTTCAGAAAACCAAAAATTTTTCATAGGAACAAAAACTAAAGTTCAAAGAGAGTAAAAAAATAAATTTTTTATATTACCTACTGTAAGGCCCATTAAAAATCTTTTAGCTTTTCTGCCATAAAGTTAATGGGCTGCCCTTGTAAGTGGGCCTAAGGCCGGCCCAACATATATAGTCTTTAGGTCTGTCCTAAACCTAGTATTCCTTACCATTTCAGAAAAGTTGCCGTCCTTGTCTTGAGCCGCAACCGTCTTTTACTTCTGCTAAGGTTCCAACGTTCTTCCGATTTAAGTTTCATCTTGACCATAGTCTTGCTCACGTAAGTGCTCTTTCACCTTGTCGCCCCTGTCTAGAATAGTTATGTACTCACAGTGAGAAACTTTGTATTGATTCGTTTGACTCGCTGTTCCAGCTTGCGAGTCGGGTTCTAGAGCTACGGTGCCCCTTGTTTCAGTGCGGAGGTCCTATGCAAACCCATTTCCAGGTAAGGGAAGCTAGAACCCTCCTGTTGGCTTGGTCTGAGTTGCTGTTTTATGTGGTTGGTGACTTCTTTGTGGTTGCCTGTTAATATGGATGCATGATGCGATGTGATTATTGTTTATGGTATGTATTCACATCTGTTGCAGGGAAAAACAGTGGCGGGCTCTGATAAACTCGCCCAGGCGAGCTAGTCTCGCCTAAGCGAGATTAACAGAGGCTCGCCTAAGCATTTTCTCCACGAATGGTTGCCCAGGCGACCTGCTGTGGCTTTTGAGCGAGCAGGCAACTCGCCCAGGCGAGAGGGATCTCGCTTAAGCGAGATCCCACGTTGCCCACACACTTGTTTTTGTGCTCTCGCCTAGGCGAGGGGGAGGCTCGCCTGAGCGAGCACGTCTCGCCTGAGCGAGACCCCTCAGCCTGAGCGAGGTGCTGGACGAGACTGTGCTGTGTTTGAATGTCTATTGGTCCCTGAATGATCTGTTTTGGTTGAGTATGATTGTATGAGGAGTGATCTGTATATAATGGAGCATGAAGTATATTTTTGACATGATTCATGAATTGTGGATGAGGAGTTGGTATGAGACTTAGCATGCGAAATGAATGTGTGGTTTGAAATCTAAGGAACATGGTATTGACATGAGATGAGATCCTAGACTCATGGGATGTGATGATCAGTGGTAGGGACTCAAATGTGATGCGTATGAGGAATAAATCTCATGGATGGGTATGGAATTGTAAACATGCTTTTAATATTCTAGTAGTGCTGAGTTATGAATGTTGGTCCGTGTCAGCGTGTAAATTCCTTGGGGTCTCTAGGTGAGACCTCCGGGGTTGCGCTTCAGTGGTCGGGACGTAATCCCATGGCCCCTGTTAGTGGGTGTCCATGGTGGTGTCCCATCTGTATAATTAAGTAAGGATTCAAGGTAAGGACTGTATCCTGACACTCTAAGGGGCCAGTTAGTCTCACTTAGAGCGGACTGACTCCTGTGGTGAGAGTAGCAGGAGGCCTGAAATTCATTAAGGGCTAACCTTGT
>Ga0214543_1007774_pt1 | contig 18083 bp, 16 predicted proteins | sample CNSS2metaG_FD_160094 | JGI IMG/M metagenome (GOLD analysis project Ga0214543, IMG submission 160094) | Root nodule microbial communities from cowpea collected in UCLA plant growth center, Los Angeles, California, USA - CNSS2 | ecosystem: Host-associated > Plants > Roots > Nodule | place: USA... | reverse complement strand
AAAAAATAAAAAAAAAAATAACAAAAAAAAAAAAAAATTCAAAAAAATAAAATAAAAAAATTCAAAAATCCAGAGGCTGACACGTGGCAAGGTAGTTAACGACATTTGTGAAGACTTAACAGAGGGTACTACATTGATGCAATAATCAAAATTGGGTACTAAATTGAGACAATGTTCAAAGTGGGTATCATTTTGAAATTTTCAAACCAAAATGGGTATGATCCGAGTAATTAAACCTTTTATTTTTAAGTGGACTCTTATAACAATGTAGTGTAATTTGTGCTTGTCACAGGCACAAATAGAAACATATATTTCCAATTTTATCAATGGATTAAAACCTCCAATTACTCTGTGTTTTTTCTAATGAAAAAAGTTATGAATAATCTATCGGTTATGAGTTTAATGGAATATTATCTTTTGAACTACTAAATCAAGTAATTCCTTCATAGTAGATAATAATAAAGACGAGTAATAATAATTGTTGGGTATTACTATATGTTATGGTACTTTGTGATACATATTTAGCTTATTAATTATTTACTTTTTTATTGTAATAATTAATTATTTATATTTTGATTGTTTCATTTTTTTTTTAGATCTGCCTAGAGCTAAAGAATTAGGAACTTGCTTAAGGCAGTTAAAGGAACCCAAAAAGTTCAACATATTTCACCTAGTGCACAACTTTTTGGGAAATTATGTGGAGGTTACATTTGGACAACCGAGAATTGAAATAAGACAGTAGAGAACTAAATTTGAACAATCAAGAATTGAACCTGGATAGCCAAGAATCAACCTACACCTACATAGAACATGCATAGCCATGCTTTGAACATTTATTTTGTGAGAATCTTAAATCTTAAAGATTCTTAATTATTTTACACTGATATGTCTGGTGACTATCTGTTTAATGAAATCAATCTGTTTAATGAAATCAATCTGTTAACTTTGTTTTCAATCGATTGGAAATGCATGATTCAACAAAAATTGCATACTAACTTTTTGGTTGTTCTTATTCATTCAAAGGTATTTTTACAAGTTTAAAAGGAACTAAAGTTTTCGAAAAGGTCAAAGGTCAATTGGACTCCCTTCTTGGCTAATTACTTCTTTCATTAGTTACAAAATATACACATGTTTTATGAGATCAAAATGAAATAATCACGAGCTTTCAAAGATTTCAAGAATTGTCAAATTTGTGATGTGTGAAAGACTTCTAAGTGCTGATAAAAATATTACCCAAGTTCATGGAAACTTAAAGAAAACTTTTGTGAATCTGTTTTGACTAGAGGATTGTTGGTTCCGATTTAGATGCTTTGAATCAATGACTCAGTCAATATAATGAATTAATTCAAAAACCACAATGAAAACAAATTACTTATATGCGTGAAAAGTAATCAAACTATCAAGTTTTTTTTTATTAAAATGCAGATAGAAGAACAAATTCAATTTGTTGAACAAAAAACTAAAGATCAAAGGAAGAGAGAAAATATTGCACACAAGACTTTTATATTGGTCCACTCCTCACGTAGCTGCATCTAGTTTGCCAAAAAACACGCTAGCAATGCTTTCTCATATACACATTCAATTATGAACACACAAATTCAAGAATCACACAAGAACTACCTTCTTACACCCTACAAGAATCATTCTCAAAACCAATAACACCCTGTTACTAAACCACTTCTAAAAACTTTATTAAAAGTTATTAAACCACATAAGAAAAGTGCATATATTTTCATTTTCATATAGTGTTTATTATCCTTAAAACTAATAAGACATTTCTATATTATATTTTGCTATCATCAAAACTACTTAGACCTTTTGCCTATACGATTATCTTGTATTGTCTGGTCTCAACACATTTTAATATATTAAAGTAATATTTTAATCAACTAAATTTTTCTTAGTACCAAGTTAAGTTCAAAAAAAAGTTTTACAGATTTCCGTGTGCTTTTCCTTTATCTATATCATCTTTTATTTCTCTTTTAATTCTTAGAGTTCAAGAAAGGTGCATTCTGGTTTTTATAAGTTGAAAATGTCATAAAGAACGAACCTTTTAACATAAAAGTATTAAATCAAATTCACATACCCTTTGTTAATACCAAACAATACAATATGTCCCATTAGACAAAACATCTAAGTGATTTTGATGATAACAAAAAAAAAATTAGTGATGAAATTCAATGTTGTTCACCTCAAATTGATATAATCTATCTCCTACAGTCCGATGAGAATTTGATATATAAGCAAATCAGAATTAATTTTAACGGATATTTTATCCTTCAATTAATTCATTCAATGTTTCTAAACCTAATTTTAATGTGAAGACTAGATAGATCGTATATTTACTGAACTAACAGAAAGAAAGATAAGTCGCGTACCTCCTACATAAGTAAAAAAAGGTCGGCTACTTTTCGATAGGACGCATAACATTTGTAGTAACAACAAACTAGTTAACCCCTAGCCTCCAACTAACCCTAAGGACGACACAAGAAGTTAACTGTATAGATACCACTTCAAAAGACATCCCCCAAGCAATTGACTAATGAAAAGTAAGCAAACATCAAAATAAGGTAAGGTAACATGATGGTAGACCGGTCTGTACACGAATTTGTCACACTCACCTTGAAAATAACCCAAACAAAACCAAAGAAATTCTCAATGAAACTCATTGATGGTCATTGTTGGAAATTGAGCTTGAAGGAATACAGCCATATCCAAATACCTTGAAACAAAGATCCAAAGGCCCACAACCCAATAAAGTAATTAAGGTTAGTACAAAAGTCAAATAATTATTATAAATACAGGTGGACCCACACAATTTCAGGTACACAATTCATTAATCACTAATATGAGATTTGATCTTGAGAAAAGCTTTATGTTGACTTGAGCATTGGAATCTCTTTTGTAGGTATACTCCTACTTGTGACAAGAAGAAGACGGATACTTAGTGAGTGGTCACTAGAAAGACCACCGTTAATAGGCACTATAAATACGATATCCAACGAGTTTGTTGGAGGAGGAGCCATAATGTCAACTAGAAAGCAACACTTGGGAGCATACAATCAATAAATGTTATAACACATGCCTTCAGACGACCCAATGGTAATTACCATTGATATTGAAAACTTTGTGATGAAAAAGGCACTTATCGACCATGGAAGCTTAATAGATACCCCTTCTTGGAAAACTAAAAAAAAGTTACGTTACAACTGCAAGAAGAAGCATGGTGTAGTACGAAAACCCATATATGGATTTTCAGGAGAGAAGGTGTGCACCAAAGGTTACATATACAGTGTTCCATGAGGGAAACCAAGTTAAAATGATACATGTACGGTATTTAGTCGTTGAAGCATATACTTCCTACAATGTCTTGTTAGGAAGACCCTCCTTTAAACACGTTAGGAGTCGTAGTATCAACTCCCCACCTCGGCATGAAGTTTCCTTCAACATTAAGAGATGTCATAACCATACATGGGGAGCAGAAGTTGGCCAGAGAATGTTATATTGCTAGTTTGTGATCCCTAACACCAACCTTGGTAACATATGACATCGAGCGAGCACCTGATGTTGGAACAACCTTGATAGGAGAAGATCTTAACCCTCGGATGGGAACCGATGCGAGAATAAAGCCTGTGGGAGAAACTAAAAACTTTCCCTTTCCCAAAGGAGAAAACCTGAAGATCAGATGAAGGTTAGGCACAGAAGAATAAGAAGAAATAGTTGGTCAACCGTTAATACAAACCGCAGATCTGTTCATCTTGTCCACCGTTGACTTTCCCGACATGGACCCTAGAGTAGCCACCCACAAGCTATCAATTTTTAAAAAGAAGCAAGACTTGTGTCCTAGAAGAAAAGGAAGCGGGGAGAAGAAGGAAGACAAGTGGCTAAGACAGAAGCCGCAAAACTCTTAAATGTTGGATTCGTAGGGGAAGCCCAATACACTAACTAGATTGCCAATGCCATACTTGCGAAGAAGTCCAGCGATAAATGGAGAATGTATGTTGACTATACAGATTTGAATAAGGCATGCCTAGGGATGCATATCCCCTACCTAGTATAGACCATTTAGTTGATGGACCAGTAGACAATTGCATCTTTAGTTTGTTGGACGCCTACTCCAGGATTCCCATGGCACCAACAACATGATTAAAACCGCATTCATAACCGAAGAAGCAAATTACTACTACAAGGTCATGCCCTTTGGCCTTAAAAATGCAAGAGTCACCTACCAAAGTGATGGCACACCCTTAGCTAAGGGTCCATTCACAAGAAGCATGGCTAAGCAAATTCAAGAAGAGTTAGCAACATCTAGTCAAGGTGATGCTAAACTCCTTTTCACTTGGGCCATCATGGAGCACTTTTAGACCTTGTATTAAGGGTCATGTAGTGTAGGTTTTCATTTGAAGGCCTTATATTAAGGGCCATGTAGTGTAGGGTTTTAAAAACAATTTTGCTTAAGTAAAGAGCATCATATGCGCCTAGCTTAAGCAACTCTTTGATGTTTAATTATGTTAATCAAACTAGCTTAAGCAAACAATTGCATCTTTATTTTGTTGAACGCCTACTCTGGGATTCCCATGGCACCAACAACATGATTAAAACCGCATTCATAATGGAAGAAGCAAATTACTACTACAAGGTCATGCCCTTTGGCCTTAAAAATGCAGGAGTCACCTACCAAAGTGATGGCACACCCTAACTAAGGGTCCAATCACAAGAAGCATGGCTAAGAAAATTCAAGAAGAGTTAGCAACATCTAGTTAAGGTGAAGCTAAACTCCTTTTCACTTGGGCCATCATGGAGCATTTTTAGACCTTGTATTAAGGGTCATGTAGTGTTAGTTTTCATTTGAAGGCCTTGTACTAAGGGTCATGTAGTGTAGGGTTTTAAAAACAATTTTGCTTAAGTAGAGAGCATCATATTCACCTAGCTTAAGCAACTCTTTGATGTTTAATTATGTTAATCAAGCTAGCTTAAGAAGAGCATCCCACATGTGCCACATGGCAAGCTCTTTAATGGAGAGTTCTCTTACAAAGGTAGTGGCAATGTGTCATTGTCCTATTGGAGAAGCTTTTCATAAAGTAGCTTTCCACATGACAACACATGAGTGGTTTATTTTGTGAGAGTAAGGATTGCCACATGTCAAACTCTCCTCCACCAAGATAGCATTTTTAGGGTTTTGGTGCATGTTAGAATTTTAGGGTTTGGACCATTTTGGAGACACCTTACTCTATAAATAGAGGTGTCCCCCCATGTATTTGGCACTTTGAGAATGATAATGTTATGCTGCCAAAATTATTTTTAAGCCATACTTCTTCTCTTAGTCATTTGTTAGAGTATCCCAAGAGGTCCCTCTAGCACCCATTTCTCTAGAGTTGGCCTAACCTCTCTTAGAGTTCTACAAACCACCTTCATCCCACCATTAAATCACCTAAACTGAGAGCCATTTTCTCTCAACACCAAGCTTTCGCGAATCCACCATCCACCATAGTCACCATTTCAAGCTTTGACCCAACCTATCTTGAGGAGGAGGCTATCATTTGTTAATGGACAGGGTTTTCAGTCATCTTATAGGTAAAAATGTAGAAGTATACGTAGATAATATGGTGTAAAGTCCCCTAACCTAATGCAGCATTTAAAAGACCTAATCGATGTGTTCACAACCTTGAGGAAGTATAACCTACCGCTGAATCCAGAAAAATGTGTCTTCAGAGTAGATGGAGGTACATTCCTTAAGTTCATGTTAACGCAAAGAGAGATAGAAGCTAACCTAGAGAAATGTAAGGCAATAATTCATATGCAAATCCCCAAACACATTAAAGAAATCAAAGAAATAATATTGAAATAAAATTTCGCCTTTACTATAAACTCCTTCCCTAAACATGGGAAAGTTTAAAACTTTATTAAATGCCTCGATAGTCAAAACCATAAAATTTGACTTAAAGTTTTACATAATTTCACTGATAATAAAACCTTGTTTACAAAAGAGGAAACCAAAATAGTTCATAAAGAAGTTCCCCTGCTAGCCCCTCTCTGGCTCTAAGCATCACCAACTCCACCTGCAACATCATTTGCACTTGTGTAATGAATTACATGATCATCACCAATCACAAATAGATAGGGTGAGCTAACAATACAAAAAAATATATACATGAACACAAATCAAGTGTACACACACACTCATCAAAGAAACTTTATCCTCTGATTCCCTAAAGCATAACCACCACCATGTTTGTCCACCTTCTACATCTTCCGAAGATGACCTTAAGATATCATTTACTGCCACAAGCCCTAACTCGTGGTTCCACCATCTACAAGCCACAACTCGTAGAAACACATGCGGGAATAACATGTTACGAACCACACTCCGTAACGTCAGGTGGAGTTCCTAATACAAACCACAATTCGTACTATCGACACAAGATTGGCAACATCACTGGCCACAACCCGTGGTTGCTCAATCAAGTGGATACCATCTGTATGAGCCACAACTCGCACACTCACATTGGTACCATCCGTCATTCCGAGCCATAACTCAAGGAATACCTCGTGTTTACCTTCCATCCTGAGCCACAACTTAAGGGATGTCATTCTAAGCCACAACTCCAGGAATACTCCAGCAAAGTCCATCCTTAAGGTATCACCCAAAGCCTTGAAGATAACTTAACCCCTTACGACGAATACAATCCTCAGACCCCAACATTCACTTATTCCTCTGAACGCCTCTTGATTCTACACTCTTTGATGATTATATTGGTCGATACTTGTTGCCACAAGTGTCTACTCGCCCTTCCGACTACAGGCCACCACCTATAGTCCACACGTGGGAATGATCTTGTCACAACCATAATTCGCAACACCAAGTGGACTTCCCAATACGAATCGTAGTCCATATTTGTCCCAAGACTACCAAAGTCGTTGGATAATACTGAGGAGGGCAATCTTCTGGAACCCATCTGTACGAGACACTATCTCGCACACTCCATTGGACTTCCAAAACCACTAGGTTACAACCTCGAGTGACCACATGTTACCCCAATACAAGCTACACTCTTAATTGGGGCCCCAACAAATCATCGCCTTAAGACCTCCTACCAAAGCTGTGTAGAATCATCCTTCCAGTCCAATTTTGCTCCTGGAACCGCCTAACGCATCGTTCGCATCACCTGGCGAAATCTGGTTCCAAACCGCTTGGTTGGTATCATATGTCGTCGGGTGCTACGCACCTTCAGAGATTGTTGTTTGACAGTAGTCACTTGGCGTAACCACCATTGCCGCCAGGCGCCGCGCGATTCCAGTGGCCTCTATTTGGCCACTATCGCCTAACGGTTCACCCCGCACTGTGAGGTGCCATACCGATAGAGTTAATGCTACTATTTTTTGGCACTTTGGACAGGTTCTCAATGAACCCAAATAGTCCACAGGCAATCCAAAACATCAACCACATTTATCTAGTAATATTAGCATGACTGAATCACAATTCAACACATTCATATATGCAATTGGTTCACAGTTAAGATCATACCATTACTCAATTATTAATAAAATTCACCACATATCACATGCATTAATCCCGATATATTCATATATATACTCCACCATTTAAATCCATGCTAGCATTCAATTTCAAGTTATGAATAATACATGCTCATATCAAATATAAAGTAGTATCACTCTAACAACTTAAGCACATAATTCTATGCACCAATGCAAATTAATATAACACTTTACACCTCATATACAACAATTTCCTTTATATTGATACATATGCATTCACTAATAAACTCATTCTGAACATGTGACTAACACAAAGGAACATTTAAATTCATGGAGACTCACAATAGGACCTAATCATGCTTCCAACTCATGCAAAATTGAATTTATCTCCAAAACAATACCTACACACTTCATTTATCCCAATGCATCACACTAAAATAATATTTAGCACTCTACATGATCATGTATCCATACATAGATTCACATTAGTAGTTACTTGAATTTATCAAGAGATTATTCATGCATTTTAAAGACCTCCAAACCAGCAATCATGTGTATCATATATCTCAAACTATAGACATCCAAATTAAGATCACATCGTACAAACTAAAGCGCAACATCTTATGAACCTGCTATCAAAATTTCAGCTAAATCAGATAGTTAACGAACTAGGAAATGCAATTTTATGAAAACTGCACAGACTAGAAAAACCAATGACACTTAAGGCCCAAAAGTTAGGAACTTGGTGCCTGGCAGTACAAAACCAACGCTTGATAATCCCTACTACACGAGAACACGAAAAACATCTTTTTTTTCATGAAAAATACCTATTCTACATATCCACGCATCACTTGGCGACAATTATTTGCCGCCAGGCGATTCTTAACAGAAACCCATAAACTAGGTGATTTTAACATGAGTCACTTGACGTCTTTGAAGGCCCACCAGGTAGTTTCTGGAAAATCTCCAGAAACACAATATAGTCCAGAAAAAGCATAACTAGGCCTCTAGGCTTATCATACAATGCAAAATTACGTAAATAGATATTTAGTACGAGATACAACTCCTCTAACCTAGTAATCCATGCTCCAATTGCAAAACCTAAGCTAGCTTTTTGATCCACAAAACCTTCTCTTGCTCTTCCCCCGTTCAGCTCTTCCTCTCACTCACTAACACACATAGTGGTTACTCTGAATTTCCTCCCCTCACATGAAAGGGGGTTTAATTGCCATTCAATAACCATTATGAGATGGTTTTCTAGCCAGGTTCGAACACACAACCACACCATTGTCAAGTTAATACACAACAATTCAACCAATTCATGTTTCGTAATAATATCTAAAATTCTAGGATTATATTATCACTGATCATGATCAAACATATTATTACTAAAATAATAAACAATTAAATTACACACTGCCAGCCTACCTAGGACTTGAACTTAAGTCCTTTTATAATAACCAAGTACTCTCAACCACTTGAGCTAGTACTATTCCTTTTCATTAATTCCAGCATGAATTACCATAAAAGTTCCCATTATCTGCATTTATTAAATAATTATTTATTTAATTATTTAAATTTCTTGACTCTTACAATTGACGACAATATCTTGTTTCCTACCACACCTAGCCAACAAGACAACACCCATGATCCAACTACTAAAGAAATCAGTCAAGTTTACCTGGGAAGATGAATGCCAAAAAATGTTTGACTAACTAAAACAAATATTAGCCTCCCCACCAGTCCCACGAAAGCCAAATACAACCAAGCCGCTGCTTATCTACATCGCAACAATTAATTACACGGTTAACGCAACACTAGTGTAGGAGGTTGATGAAAGGTAGGAATAAATTTACTTCATTAGCCAAATTGTATAGGTTTCGGAGACCTGTTACCAAATGGTGGAAAAGATAGCCATATACCTTGTAACTACAACAAGAAGACTTAGACCCTACTTTCAGAACCACCATGTGATCGTAAAGACCAACTACCTAATACAGAAAATACTACAAAGACCCAACTTAGTAGGAAGAATGTCATCCTAGGCATTAGAATTGTCCGAAACATTTGTTAGGAACCTAGGGGACCAATAAAAGCCTAATGCCTTGCCGACTACGCCAGCAATCTACAAGGAACATGTATACTCGAAGAAGACTGGTGGACACTACACGTTGACGGATCCTCAAACCCAAAAGGAGTTGACTTCGACATAGTGTTAGAAGGCCCCAATTAAGTGCTCATAGAGAAATCCCTACATTTTGCGTTTAAAACATCAAACAACCAAGTAAAGTATGAAATAATCCTAGCCAGCTTGTTGTTGGCTGGAGAGGTTGGAGCACGATACCTTCAAACAAAGATCCAATGGCCTACAAACCAGCAAAGTAATTAAGGTAAGTCAAAAAGTCAAATAATTATTATAAATACAAGTGGACCCACACAATTTAAGGTACATAATTCATTAATAACTAATGAGATTTGATCTTGAGAAAAGCTGTGTTGACTTGAGCATTGGAGTCTCTTTTGCAGGTATACTCCCACTTGTGACAAGAAGAAGACAGATACTTAGTGAGTGGTCAACTAAAAACATGGATCCATTGAGAAGGGAAAAGATCGCAGTAAGATATTGATTTGGTCCCATAATAACCTCATAGTGTTCCTATAGGGACACTAATTGTTGATAGAAATAAGTTATTACATGCTTTCTAATATTGTTTAAAAAAATATACCTAACTATTTTGTTTCCTTTATGAGAAATGTTTTTGAACATTGAAGAAAATAAATCTTACTAAAGTAAATGCTCTATGTTTAAAAGACAAAAGTAAAAAAGATACGATTAAAGATTTTATTATCAACTATCTATTTATCTCTAAATATAGAAACAAGTTTTTTGAGTTAAAATTCTTGATGTATGTTTACTTCTCATACACTACATATATTTGTTTGTAATTTTGAATTGTTTCCATAGTAGAAATGAAGGAAAGAAAACTTTAAAGATTAAATTGAAGATCTCATCAAAACCTTTCTTTTTAAACATCCAATATGAAGATGATGCTACACAGATTTTCAAAATCAAATGTTTTAGTTTCAAGAGTCAACAATCTTCTTTTTTGAAGATATAAAAAGAGTTCAAGTTGAAAATACAAGGTGTGGAAGTATAGTGAAAGAAAAGAGAGATCATCAACAACAAATATGAAAGAAAGAAATATAAAATCTTATGCTTGTAATGTCTTATAGCAATCATCTAATGAGCTCTAACGTGTGGTGGTTGGTAGAAACTCCATAGGTAGCGGAAATGGGATGGAGACAAGTATTTAAGGGTCTTGTAGTAATGGAATTGGGAGTGGTGAAAGGAGAACTAGACTAGAAGCTAGGCTAATGGAAGGTGGCTAAAGGAAATGTTGTAAACCTCTAACTTAGGTGCTCTCAAAATAATATAAGAGTGGAGTGATCTCAACACAAGCATTTTATTAGAAATTTCAAGAGTGAACTCTACAAAGTGCAATAAGACTTTCTTTTATACAAGAGAAGGTCATTAATGCACATGTACATGAAATACGTGTGGAAATGAAATTCAAGTCTTAGAGAAGAAGTCTTTCTCTCGACCCTCGGATGCTCATGATGGCTTGGATGTGTGACAAGTGGCATGACACTCCTTGGCAAGCTAAAGTCACACCTCCTTTGTGGTAAATGGGGTATCTCAGTCAAGACTCCTTATTGGGCTTGGATTAGCTCAATTAAAATCAAATGCACAAGTTTATTTAGCCTACTATTTATGAAAGCAAGACCTAAACAATAGGCCCAATTTAAAAGGCTATTCTAATGCTCAATCATGCAATCTCTTTATATCTTCACATATTCTTTGGCCCTTGAAAAGAGTAATTAAAGCCCATGAGAAGTGTGCCCATTTTGAGGAAAGCTCATTTGGATCTTCTTTAGAATGCTCCTTTTTATTGGGCCTCTTGGTTGACTTTGGGCCTGAGATGCATGTGGACCATGGATTGGGCCTTGAACATGATGTGGGCTTAGAGGGTCTTCATCATCTCCCCCCCCCCCTCCTTGGAAGGGGTTTGTCCTCAAATATGAAGGTGCATCCTTATCCATAGGACCTATAAAAGGAATCAACACCCTTAAAAGTCCTTGGAAGCCCTAGGGAAAAGTCCATACTTATGTCCTCCCAAGGAGTGCAAGCAATTGGCAAAGGAGTATGTAAATCCGCAAGCATTACACTAGACTTAGCATGTAAACAAGGAAGACAACTAGCATAATATCTTTGGATTTCCTTCCTCATATGGGGCCAGAAAAATTTTTCCTTTAAGCATTGGTAAAGTTTTAGCTACCCCAAAGTGACCCATTAGTCCTCCTTCATGCATTTCTTCGACTAAGAGTTTTCTATGTGAGCCAAGAAGGATACAAAGACGTCTTTCATTAGAAAGATACCCACTGGACACATAAAAACCTCCTTGGTTTTACTTAGTTTGACAATCATTATAAATAGAAGCAAAGTATGGATCTTGAAGATACAATTCACAAATGTTTTCAAATCCAAGAATTTGAGAACCCAAGGTGGCTAGAAGAGTGTATCTTCTTGAAAGTGCATCAACCACGACATTGGTTTTTTCCTTTCTTGTACTTAATCACATATGGGAATTGTTCTAACTCCATCCACTTGGCATGCCTTTTATTGAGTTTATGTTGGGTCTTCAAATACTTGAGAGATTCATGATCACTATGAATAATGAACTCTTTGGAAACCAGATAATGCTCCCAAGTATGAAGTGAGCGCACAAGGGCATAAAACTGCTTGTCATAGGTAGGGTAATTACGCGAAGGCCCATTGATTTTTTCACTAAAATATGCAATTGGATGACCATCTTGTAATAGTATCGTGCATATGCCAACTCCCGAAACATCACATTCAAGCTCAAAGGTTTTGTCAAAATTTGGTAGAACAATAATAGGTGCTTGGGTGAGTTTTGCCTTAATCTCATCAAAAGTAGCTTGTTCCTTTTCACCCCACACAAAAGGTATATCTTTCTTAACAAGTTCATTTAACGGTGATGCAAGAGTAGAGAAGTTGGGTGCAAACCTTCTATATAAGCTAGCAAGCCCATGAAAACTACGGATGTCCCCAACACTCTTTGGAATTGGCCATTCTTGGATGGCTTTGATTTTCTTAGGGTCAACATGGACCCCATTCTTATTGACTACAAACCCTAAGAAGACAACATTATCTACACAAAAATTACACTGATCTATGTTGGCATACAATTGATTAGTTATAAAAGAGAAAGAACTACCCTAAGGTAACCTATATGACCACTAAGACTAGTACTATAAACTAAAATATCATCAAAATAAACAACAACAAATCTACCTATACAATCTCGCAAGACATGATTCATTAAGCGCATGAATGTACTTGGAGCATTGGTTAAGCCAAAAGGCATGACTAACCATTCATAAAGACCAAATTTAGTTTTGAAGGAAGTTTTCCATTCATCTCCTTTTTGAATTTGGATTTGATGGTAACCACTCTTGAGGTCTATTTTTGAAAAGATTTTGGCTCCATGTAACTCATCTAGCATATCATCAAGTCTTGGGATTGGGTGCCTATACTTGATGATTATGTTGTTAATGGCCCTACAATCACAACACATGCACCAACACAAGGACTCAAGCTCTTTTGGACCCAACCTTTGTCTAAAAGCTAATTCACTTGGGACTCAATCTCCTTTATTTTAATTGGGTTTGTCCTATAGGCATGTCTATTGGGTAGACTAGCCCCTAGGACATAATCAATTTGATGCTCAATCCCTCTAAAAGGAGGAAGTCCATTTGGAAAAATATCCTCAAATTCTTGAAGGAGAACAACAATAGGAGGAGGAAGATCCTTAAGTGAATAGCTAAAGACAAGTGAGTATAGCTTGACACAAAAGAAGGTAGGAAGGTTGTTCCTCATCAAGGGTATGTAAAAGAGATTTTTGAGTATGAAACGCTTCATGAGAAATGACCTTAGGATTATAATCCCCTACCTTAGTCTTTGAAACTTCTTTAGAGTTCTTGGAAGTCTCTTCCTCTATCCTAGCTCTCATTTTAATTTGATCACTAACAACTTGACTAGGAGTAAGAGGGTGAAGGAAAAAAGTCTTAGAATGATAGAGGGGGGAGATCTCATTGGTATAACCATTGTGGATTATTTTGCAGTCAAATTGCCACGACCTTCCCAAGAGAATATGGCAGGCTTCCATTGGTATAACATCACACAAAACTTTATCTTTAAATTTGCCAATAGAAAACTTGACTTCAACTTGATGCCTAACCTTGATATCCTTGTCTTCATTAAGCCAATGAAGTTTGTAAGGTTTTGGATGGGGTATCAATGCTAGGTTCAACTTCTCAACCAACCTAGTGCTACAATAATTGCAACATGACCCACTGTCAATGATAAGAGAATAAGTATTGTTTAAAACATCACACCTTGTGTGAAAAATGTTTTCTCTTTGATCATTGAGAGGGAGGCTAAGTTGATTATTAAGAAGCCTCCTAATCATAAGAAGATTACCTTATTTTGCAAATGAATGTTCTTTGGAAGCACTAAAGTGAGAACTCTCGAAGTCACTTGAAGAACTAGACTTCTCTTGACTGTTATAGAGGTCTTTGCCCTTGAGCACAAAGGTGCGCTTTGTAGGACATTAGGCAGCCACCTCTACCTAAACACTTGAAGCATTTAATTTCACTAGCTCTTTTGTTGGTGGGGACTCACCTTTTTCACTAACCCTTGTAAGGGTTCTATGAGTGGTCTCGTTTTCCTTTGAAAAATCTTTCCTAGAATCTTTTCGAAAATCATTTTTTAGGAAAAAAGATAGAAGAATACTTGCGAGAAAGTCTTCTTAAAAGTTGTTGTTCCACCTTGATGCATATTTGCACTAGGTCATTCAAACCTTGTTAGGGGAGCAATTCAAGTCTATCTCTTATGTTGTAATTGAGACCAGTTAAGAACCTAGCAATGGTTAAATCCTCCTCTTCTTCAATTCCCGCCCTTAAGATATATAATTCCATCTTTTGCTTAATTCCTCTATAGTCATTGATCTTTGTTAGAGCCTTTGGAGTTTATCCATAAGCTCCCTTTTGTAATATGAAGGAACATGGCGAGCATGTAGGGCTGCTTTGAGATCAAACCAATCTTCAATCTCAAGTTACTCTTTTCTCCTTTTTTGAAGGACTAAGGAAGTCCACCAATTAAGGTCATGTCCTTGAAAGCTAAGGACATCCAAGGAGACATGTCTCTCTTCAACCATGTGCCTATATAAGAGTTGATCAAATTTTGCCACCCAATCAAGATATGTTTCAACATTATCTTTACCATGAAAGGTAGGCAAGTCTATCCTAACTTCTTTTGGGGGGAGGAGGAGGGTGCCTTTACCTACATTGATGAGGTGATTATCTCTCATGAGGGCGCTCAAAGTCCTCCTCATAATCAACATGATCATTCTCATGCCTTAAGGGAGGACGAGAAGGTCTAGGAGAAGCATGTTGATTATTTTTGGGTGCCTTAAGTTGCTCAAATATGAAATGTAATTGACTTGCATGGCATCTATTTGTGTCTTGAGATCATGAAAATTTTTGGAGAGTTTATGAAAGGCACGAGGGTTAACATCACCATCATCATCAACACTGATGTTAGGACTAGGTTGGTGTTGTTGTTGTTGATTGAGCACACTAGCATGAGTAGCTCTTTTAGTGCTCATGGTGATTGAAAGAACATAGAAACTTTGAACAAAGTGTGGAAGAGGAAATCAATCACAAGTGAACCTTCAAATTATGCGAGGTGAGTCTTTAAGACTTCTTAAGTACTAAGGTCAATCCTTGCCAAGATACACTTGCAAAAGTTTTGAAGGAACACACAATTGTTTAAGTGCTAATTAAATAGAATCACTTGAGTCACTAAGCACAAAACAAGCAAACAAGACTCAAAGAAAGCAAAAGATTAACACTAAAACGAATCCCTAATTGGCAAAATTTTAGAGACTTTGGTCTCAAAAATCAAGCCACTATGCAACGTGAAAACATGAATATAACTATGCGGCCTAAGGCAAGGTGAGAAAGCACTTAGAACTTTCAACACTCTTACCACTAAAAATATTTGCACTATAGGTGAGAAAGGTTCTACTTAAGAGATGAGATTGAACACCTCGTGGTTACCTAAAACACCTAAGTAGGTGACAATTACAATGAGGAAAAGAAAGCAAAATTTGGAACACAAAGTAGGTGCTAAAATGAAGTATCCTGTAAGCACAATGGATGCAAAAATATGGCCAAAACAAGTTTTAGAACTTGCAATTTTAAGGCCATTTTACCAATAATTTTGCACACAAAGATACTTCAATTTGCACCAAATGAGTGACCAAAAGATGAAGAGAAATAAGGCCAATGTAAACAAAGAAAAATAAAGTGAGGAATGGTGTTGCCAAAAGACTAGTTCCCGAGAGCTTGATGGAAGTTTTAAGGCCTTAGTTGATGACCAAAACATAGAGCACCAATTGTGGCAATTTGGAGACACCACACTCAAGTATTTGGACGTTCAAAGAGCACCAAAATAGCAACCACAAGCTTTGATACCAATTTGATGGAGCTCCAACGTGTGAAGGCTGGTAAAAACTCCATAGGCAGCGGAAATGGAATGGAGACAAGTGTTTAAGGATCTTGTAGCAATGGAATTTGGAGTGGTGAAAGGAGAACTAGACTAGAAGCTAGGCTAGTGGAAGGTGGCTAGAGGAAATGTTGTAAACCTCTAGCTTAGGTGCTCTCAAAATAATAGAAGAGTGGAGTGATCTCAACACAAACATTCTATTAAAAATTTCAAGAGTAAACTCTACAAAATGCAATAGGACTCTCCTTTATAGAAGAGAAGGTCACTAATGCACATGCACATGAAATGCGTGTGGAAATGAAATGCAAGTCTTGGAGAAGAAGTCTCTGTCTCAACCCTTGGATGCTTATGATGGCTTGGATGTGTGACAAGTGGCATGACACTCCTTGGCAAGCTAAAGTCGCACCTCCTTTGTGGTAAATAGGGTATCTCAACCAAGACTCTTATTGGGCTTGGATTAGCCCAATTAAAATATAATGCACAAGTTTATTTAGCCTACTATTTATGAAAGCAAGGCCTAAACAATGGACCTAATTTAAAAGGCTATTCTAATACTCAATCATGCAATCTTTTCATATCTTTAAATCTTCTTTGGCTTGTGAAAAGAGTAATTGAAGCCCATGAGAAGTGTAACCATTTTGAGGAAAGCCCATTTGGATCTTCTTTAGAATGCTCCTTGTTATAGGACCTCTTGGTGAGCTTTGGGCTTGAGATGCATATGGACCATGGATTGGGCCTTGAATATGATGTAGGCCTAGAGGGTCTTCATCACATGACTTTGCAAAATCAAATATTTTCTAAAGGAGCTACTATAAATAAGTCTCATCACTTTCGTGGGGAAACTACCCTTTCAAGAAAGTAAGAATGCGAATCTTCTTTGAATATATTGATAAAGGTGTTTGGAAAGCAATAAAAATGATCCTTTTATTCCTATGCATATATCAACTAACAATATGCAAGAAGAAAGAGATTTTTATATCTAGATAGCTGAGGAAACCAGAAAAGCCAAATATGATGTTAAAGCAAGAAACATCACTACATTTGCTCTCACTCGTAATGAGTTCCACAGGATATGTACATGCAACTCAGTAAAGGAGATTTGGGAAGTAATGGAAGTAATTCATGAGGAAAAAATGAGGCCAATAGAGCAAGGAATATTACTTTAATTCAATAGTATAAGATGTTCATTGATAAGTGTGATAATTACCTATTGTTTACACTTCTTAGAACCTCTTAATTGTCTTTTATTCATGTATTTTTGTGTTAATCTCATGAAAGAATTTAAGATTTTGTTATTTATTTCAAAAGCATGTTTACTTTGATGTTTGTGGACTTGTGTAGAAAAGAATGGAAGATTGGAGAAAAATTCACTAGTTGTTGCCTGGAGCCATTAGCCCAACTAGCTGGATGTACTCGCCCAGCTAGCCAGACTCACTAGCCCAGCGAACCAGACTCACTAGCCCAGCGAGGAAGGCTCTCTAGCCTAGTGAGAATGAATGTTGGCCCAGCGAGTTTATCTTTTTGCTCAAACATTAAAAGTGTCGAGACTCGAACAGAAAGGCAGTTTTTGGTGGGAGGAACACTGCTGAAACTCAAGACGAAGGCAGAGACACTTCTGGAGCTTAAAGGATCAATCTTTCTTCATCCATTATACCATTCCAACTCCATTTGTGCTCTAGATGTATAGGAGTAGCTAAACTCCATTTCATTGGGGTTGGATGTAATGTACCTAAACTCATTATAGTTTCATCTATGCAATAAAATCTCTTTCACTGCTTTTGTGTTCTATCTAAATGATTTTCGTGCATTATGGAATATCTATGCGTTTTGGGTGGTATCTAATCATTGGAAAGTGTTTTGGAACCCTAGACATGGATAGAACAACCTAAAGGTTTGGTTCTAGACATAGACCAAAGCTTTTGGTCATTCTAGACAT
>Ga0214543_1007773_pt1 | contig 18084 bp, 9 predicted proteins | sample CNSS2metaG_FD_160094 | JGI IMG/M metagenome (GOLD analysis project Ga0214543, IMG submission 160094) | Root nodule microbial communities from cowpea collected in UCLA plant growth center, Los Angeles, California, USA - CNSS2 | ecosystem: Host-associated > Plants > Roots > Nodule | place: USA... | reverse complement strand
GCCCGCACACCGCGGGCCGGTCCGTCCCTCCCCGCACATTTTATGCGGGCCGCATACTCTGGCCCGTCCCGCATATACGTTGGCCCGCGAACCTGCGGGTCGGCCCGCTTTTTTTTTTATTTTTTTATTTTTTTTATGATAAAACTTTCAATGTTTAAAAATTGGGAAACTTTAAGAAGTTCACAAAATTAAGTAAAGACTTTGGGGAATTAGATGATAAATTGATGATAAATTGATAATTCAACATTTTCATCATATTCATACTATGACATAGACAATGTATTCTTTAAATTTTAGCACATTAAAAATTACATAATACTTGTCTTTTCCAGTTATACAAGAATTTGAAATGTTAATGCAAGAGTCCATAAAAGAAATAATTAATATACACAAGTGCAAGTTTTTTTTTTTAATTTTATATGGGCTTGCGGGCCGAGCCCACGCGGGCCGCGGGCCTATGCGGGCCGAGCCCACGCAGGCCTGCGGGCTCACTATCCTGGCCCGTCCCGCGTTTTTTCTGCGGGCCTGCGGGCCAGGCCCTAATTGCCATCCCTACGGCCAGCCCATCAGTCGTGTTAAAAGGTACGGGTTGGGTTGAAGATTTCAACCCGTGAGTCCGTTTTGACCCATTCCATCTAACTCGTTAACTTCACAGGCCAAAGTATGGGTCAGTCCATCCTGACCCGTTGGCCCGTTTTAAAAAATTAATTAAAAAAGTTAATAATTTCTTTGTAGAATTTTATAAAAAAATTAAAATGCAAAAGGTATAAAATTCAAAAAGTCAAATTTAAATTCAAATTCAAATTAAATAATCATTTGTTTAATTTATTAGTTATTTAAATTAAAGTTAATAATTAGAAAAAATAAGTTACTTATTACTAAATTTTTTAGTTTTGGAAAAAAGAAGTTAGTATTACATGTTTAGTAAACAAAGAGTAAGATGAATTAAGATAATTGATTTGAATAAAATTTGACAAATGTAATTTACAGAGTTAAAAATTTATATAATTTTTCTAACTTATTACAAAAAAAATTACATAAATTATTTTAACCAAATAAATATATATTTATCAAAATTAATTTAAAAAAAACATTATTACAATATTTTATTATGATAAATTTTTTATTATCATAAATACAATGTATTTAAATTATCTTATTTATTATTACCATTTTTAAACTTTTTATTCTCAATTAATTCATAAATATTAAATTAAATATATTTTTAAAATTTATATTCAAACGAGTTTGTAAACAATTATAATTTTTTAATAAAATTAATTATTATAAATAAATATATAAATCTATGAAATTAGGAAAAAAAAATTGTTAAGAATTCGTTCCTAAAAAATATAATTTCAACCGCAAACAATCTACAAAATTAGAAAAAGAAAAAGAGAATTTACTCTTACGAAGTTATACTTGCAAAATAGAGAAAGTGGGACCATTGTGAATCATGTAATATTCAAAATTACTAGCCATTTCTGTCACTAGTTATACACCACACTGAGAAAGCACACCCATATTCAGTGACAAGTGCTGTAAACAATGCAACGCTATCTATTTACTTGAAAATAGTGGTCCTTTATTTTTTACATTTTCCATATGCTACAAACAAGTGGTATTGTAATGAAAGCCTTAAGAGGCACAAAACCTATCACTACTTTACGGGGCAACCATCAACGATTACGCCTTTTGCAGTTGGGCAAGCTGCGAGTGGACAATGTTCACCATCATTTCCCCACCAATTTAGACTCTTGTTTTCCAAACCCAATGAAAAGTATAGTAAGACAGTCATAAAAGCAACCCCGCTGTCAAGTGCTGCTGACAGAACATAGTTGTACCTCTGCCACCACTTCTTTCTGTAACGGAAGATAAAGAAGTTGAAAATTGTCCCAACCAATATCCATGCATTGTAGTTCAATGGTGTTGCTGGTGGCATCATCGCAGTTGCTCCCAGGAGAACTGGGAGATTGATCAGTGGAATCCATGACTGTTTTGGAAATGCTTTGTGCAATACCCAAACAATTATGGGTCCCAATGCACCTCCAAGAAAAAACCAATTCAATGCACTGTAGTTTCCTAGAGAACCGAAGATTCGCTTTGGTCCCACAAGGCCCCAAATAACTGATGCATCAAAGAATACACGGTCATCAGGGCATGTCCAGGGACTATCTGCTGGAAGGAGATCGTCATGACATATGTTCTTTATGGAATTCAGCAACCACCATGCTACCCAGATGTTGATGGTTCCAGCCAACACTGTACCTATGAACTATGCATTTATACATATATGTGTGAATAAATGTAGTGCACAGAAACTACAGAATAAATGCAATATCTTTGTCAGCATTTATACGAGGTGAATTGTTGTTGTGCGCGCGCTTTAAGAACGTACCTGAACTAAGAACATTGATCTTGGAGGGATTTTCATGTACTGCCCAAGTTTGAAATCACTGAGGAACGAGACAGCCTGGGCCATGCTTATGTAACCAAAGGTTTTGAAGCATACATTTGCAATCGGTCTTCCCGGGTAAATGAGACCAAAGACATACTCACTGATGACATTCAATCCTGGTGTCTGAACAGATAACAAAGAGGGCGATAGTTCAAACTTTAAATTTTGTGGTCCCATGAACTACGAACCTAGTTTAAAAGGCTAGGAAAGCTCTCGAGCTAAAATTAAATACAAGACGTAAACGCTCTATTTTCATCTTATCTCACATTGTTCAAAAATTCCCAAGTAACCATTGAGAATTACTACCTGAAAAGATGAAGTTTCTAACTCCATGTCAAAAAGGAATTCTTTATGTTTATCAAATTGAGATCGTATATATTCATATCATTTTGTGGGTAAACATTAGAAATAAAATATATCATACTTATGGAAAAGCTCAAGCCTTTTAGCATGGTTAGTATTTGAAACAATATTAAAATTCCTATGATGAATTGGCTTGAAGCTCGATCTATACCTTGTGTGGTCTTTCAAGGCATGTTTAATTTATGCACGACTACACATGTGCTATCATATAATGGGGGGCGGGGGCAAATGTTACACTCTCTAACCTGGTTTGTGGTGGCAGTGATGATGCTAATAGGGAGGGTAAATCCGAAAGCTAGGGCTGCAGCAAAGAGAAGTCCCCACCATGGCATTTGAACCTGGTCATTGAGAAAGATGCATAGTGCGAGAGAAACCACAAGGGTCACAACTAGCAATAAATAAAACCACCAGGAAGGTATGTCTTTGTATCTTTTCATCAATTTTGCGTGAATATCTTCTTCCCCGTTGGAAGAAGCACGATAGCGCTCCATAATCTCTCTGCATATTTAGTTATAGATCAGTATATATATATATATTTCGTTCAATAATATACCAGGTAGTCTAAATACAAATTGTTGTCACAATGTTTGATTTTGAGCTTCAGCTGTTTCATGAATTGTTCTCAAATGTTAGACATTTTGGTTTGGACAATATGTAACTGTAAAGGCCATGACATGAATGTTCTTTACTATCATCGGATATAGGTTAATACAGTATGAAATTAGGCGTCAGGGCAAAAGAATTTGAGAGGCATTTTACCTTCCATAGAAGCAGAACACATGTGTGAGGGTGGATGCTATGGTGGCAAATCCAAATCCATAAGTGAGGGCGAAAAACACACTGAGATGAATTCTACCTTGCTTTTCATACTCTGCAACATTCAACTCAAAATGATTGTCTACAATAGCAGGTATGTTGTACCACTGACCTTGTGCTGTAAACAAGTGTGAGGAGAAAATGGGAAACCTATTGGCATTGTAGACATTGAGTCCCCAGTATGCTATAGGAATAACAACATACACCATGAATGCATAGCCCACAAAAACATTGACAATGGCAAAGAAGGGTGATATAAGAGGGCTGGACAAGAATGATGACAGAGCAGCCCAATCAAGTGTGAGGGCTCCAACTCCAAGGCCCCTCATGCCTGACCCTATTTGTTGAGCTGTTACTGACTTGGAGAATATCCAACACACCCATGAGATATTTGTGAGCGTTGTGAACAAGTATCCAGGGATGACGTACCACGATGAACTGCACAATAGTGCATAGAAGAAAAACTTTGTTCTTGCTCTGTTGTCATTCGTTTCATGCATTGCTCTGCATGACAACAATATGTATAAGTATGTCATGATCAAGGGAAAACGTGACTCTTTATACTACTAATCCATCCACCCATAGAATATTCAAGGTAAGTCGAAATGATCCACAATCGATCTGAAATGACAACACCAAACATGTTCCAACTCAAGTGACACTCACATCACTTTCACTTGCTCGCTTTTAAAAATTTTAAAGAAATTATTTAAAAAAATAAATAAAAAAAACCAACACTCACACGCCGGTAGTCATCTCTATCTGAAAAGATCTAATTAAAGCATTTTATTCAAAAGTTAGGATGTCATTGACATTCTTTTAAAAGTGACAAAACACATACCATACGAATAATTAAACTCGATTCAAAAAGATAATTTTTCAATTTTTTTTTTAAATTAGAATGAACTTTTTGATCCACCATGTTAAACTAAAATATATTTTTAATTAATGAAGGTAAAAAAGGATTTTGAACGGTTAAAAAATTCGTAAGTATTTGGATTTATATTTTTTATACTGGAGTTATGGTGATTGAAAAATCGTGATAATATATATAAAAGTATTTATTTTTATATAATTTAAAGTTTTATCTATTTTATTTGCTGAGACTTTGATTCATATTTAAATTATTTATAAAAATTTAGTTATATTTTTTATTTTTAAGTTTGTCTTACGAACTTTTAAACTACTTTGTACTATAAAACAATGCACCGTTTCAAAATAATAAAATGTTTTATAATAATATATAATCACAATATGAGAGACTAAACATAATATTAGATATAAGAATTAAAACCGATGACATAGGACATAGAAAAAGTTGAAGAACGATTTGATAAAAATAAATTATTAAAAAAATTTATCCGAAAGACTAAAATAAAAATTTGTTCCAAAAAAATTATATATATTTATCATATTATAATCCACTATCAAAATATGGTTGTCCGTAATTATTTAATAAAGATTTCTAATTATATATACCAAAATCATTACAAATTCAAACTAGGATGGTGAAATATTAATTGAGAGAATAAAAACAAAAATTTAAAAAAATCAAGGCACTAAAACATCGTGTTTATGCGAAAATCAAATTCAATTTATCTCTACCAATTTGGTGCATGTTCAAATGAGATACAGATGCATTTTGTAAAGTTACTGATTGACATCATATGTGTAATTTATAATGATATTTTGTTCTTCTTTCTCACCTCGTTGTTATGTATTTTTATTATTAAACAAGAATGTCTATCTGATTATGTTTAATTATCAACATATTATTTTTCTTTTGTAAATTTAGTTATTCGTGAGTAATAATATACCAACCGACATACATGCTTGATCAGCAAAACATGGATTTGCATTTTTAAAAATTTTAAAAGTTAATTTCATTTGTTATTAAATAAAACAACGAAAATTTTATAAAAACATTTTTTGAAAAAATAAATAAAAATTGAGTTCAACGATTAAAATTAACCGTTATATGTAGATATGCCTAAAGATATTTAAAAAAAATCATAATTATATATATTGATATAAATATGATTAAAGATTATGAAAAACCAAAATCTTTCAAAAATATTTTAATTTATCTTTTTTCATTTGATGTAAAAGAAATTAAAAAATTTAAAATTAAAATGAAATCCTTTCAAGAAAATCGTTGGTTAAGTGATTTATATATGTAGATAAAATAATTATAGTGTAATTTTGAAAACCAAATAATTGTACACACTAAATAAAATGATTTTCGTAAAAAATGTTATAGATAACACCATCAATTTAGTAGCTAATATTTCTTCTCTATTTTTTTATCACCTAGGAGTTTGTTTTTCATTTTGTAAGTCTAATAAAAATGCTGAATACTATTAAAATAAATATTGAACTCAATTTTATGAAAGTTATAATTAATTTCATATTGATTATTAACATAAAAAACGGGTCAATTATATTTGACTTTTTAGGTAACAATAAGCTCAAATAGATTACGAACCTAGCGCCATCAGTTCTATCCTGTACCGTTTGATTAGGGTTTACGTGGCCCATAGTCTTTGACTTCGCTTATACTTTGTAAGTCTTTCTATGTCGCTGGTTGGAAAATTATACTTTAATCACCTACTACTTCTCATAATAATAGGGATGGCAATCAGGGTCTGTCTGTGGGTCTGGTTTGCAAGCCCGTAGAAAAAATGCGGGACGAATCAGGGTAGTGAGCTCGCAGGCCCGTGCAGACCAAGTCCACATAGGTCTGCAGGCCGTGCAGGCCGGCCCGCAAGCCCGCATAAAATAAAAAGATAAAAAAAAATTGCATTTGTGTATATTAATTACTTCTTTTATGAACTCTTGCATTAACGTTTCAAATTCTTGTATAACTAGAAAAGACAAGTATTATGTAATTTTTAATGTGCTAAAATTTAAAGAATACATTTTGTATGTCATAGTATGAATATGATGAAAATGTTGAATTATCAATTTATCATCTAATTCCCCAAAGTCTTTACTTAATTTTGTGAACTTCTTAAAGTTTCCCAACTTTTAAACATTAAAAGTTTTATCATAAAATAATTAAAAAAATAAATAAAAAAAATTATATAAAAAAAAAACGGACCGGCCCGCAAGCCCGCGGGCCAAAAAATATGCAGGGCAGGGCGGACCAGCCCGCGTTGTGCTGGCCTTATGCGGGTCGCGCCTAAATGGGCCGGGCCGGCCCGCATTGCCACCCCTACATAATAATTCACTATAATAATATAATAATACATTAATATTTAAATTTAAAAAATATATACATAATTGTTAATATGTTGATTATCGAGAGGTAATTTTTTTTCTGGCAAATTGATATATTAATTCTTGGACCACCAGATTACTTTTTTAAGTTTACAAATTTAAATATTTTTGTCTTAAATTTTTCATTTATTTTAAATATTGTTTTCTCTTACTATAGGAGCTTTTTTTTATTTTCTTTTTATTTAATGAAAATTAATAATTATTTATTTTAAATTGTTCACTCTATAGGTAAAAGCAGCAGTAAAATAAGAAAAAATAATTTGCATATTAGTAATGTTAAAAAGTTCATATTATTATTTAAAAAAATATTATTAATTTTAAATTTGTTAAGTTTTATAATTTTTGTTTAAAGAAAAGTCAATGATAATTTTAGATCGGTTTATAGTGTAAAAAACTGACATTAAACTATTAAATAATTGGGAAGATATAAAATATGTCTTGATTGAAAAATAATAGTTATAAATAATTTTGATTGACTTACCGGAAAAGTGATACTTGGACGAGGGTGCTGGGCCACCACATATGGGCTGGTTCAACAACGTATTTCCTTAGTATCCCAGCCCACCCGTATCCTAGCACCTGCACACGCATCTTATTACGTGAGTCAGCGAGTGAGTGAGTGAGTGAACGAGTGGTGATGTTTCACTTCTAAACCTGTGTAGTAACGATGAGAAGCCAAGAGGCGAAAAAAGAGATGCTGCGTCCGTAAAAGACTTTGATAATGGTAACGATCAAAACCGCGTACGGAGACCCGGTCCCAAAAGCGCTTCCGGCATTGGCGAACATGGTAATGAGCACGTGCTCCTTCACGTTAAACGGACCCGGGTTGAAGGAGAAGGTCCTGGGCCCAAACCCACGGATTGTGAACTTGGTCTTGGGTAGAACCACGGCCATGATGTGCGCGACGGGGAGGACAGCGACCTGAACGGAAATCTGAGTTATGATAAGAGGCTCGGTGCGGTAGGCGAAGAACTGGTTGAGGAAGGAGAGGAGGGAGCAAGAGAGGAGACCCAGGAACCACATACGGAAGGTCCATATCGGTTGGGTCGGGTCGTCAGTGTTGGGTACCGTGAGACGAACCTCCTCAACGGGAGACACCTCGTCTTCGTCCTCTTCCCTAGTGGTTGGGTTCTCTGTGTCGGACCACATGTTGTGGTGTAGTGTCAGAGACGATAGGTTTTTATGCTTGAGGTTTCAGAAAGTTTGAAAATGTTGTTTTTGTTCGGTTAATTAGATTTGGAAAGTGTAATAAGGAAAGAGTCGAGTTTTTTCTCGGAGTTGACCACATCATCCATGGTCGCAGACTAGTCTTCCAAGTCTCACAAGATCTTTCCATGCACACACATTTCACAATTGGGGGAAGACTAAGAAGTAAGAGTAAAGATGGGTTTGAAAGAATCGTTTTCCATCTCATTATGCTTAACCTTGTGTTCAGACGAAAGGATTTCAACAATTAAAATAATTAATAATTAAATAATTATTTTTTATGAAATAATTGAAATATTTTAAATTTCATTTTTTTATTAAACAAATTAATTTGTACTTTTAAGTCGATTTAATATGGTTCAATTTTTAATTTGGTATGATATATCTTGATTTTTGATTCAAGTCGATCTTAGGTTTAATTGAGCTCAACTTTCAGTTTGATCAGTCTTACTCAATCTTTGGTGTAGAACAACTCGACTTAATTTTTTATCTGGACTGGCCCGGTGCGACATTCGGTCAAGTCCGACCTAGCTCAATCTTTGACTCGACTTGGGTCGGACCAAAGACCGAGTCGACTCAACCTTCGACTCGACCCGTGCTAGCTCAACCTTTGGTCCGACTTTCGACCCAATTTGTGTTGATCCAACTTGACCTTGTGTTCAGCCTGAATTGATCTTTTGGACCTATTGACTTTTTTTTTCTAACCAATGCCTAATTCCAAAATTTGAGTGTTTTCTGTTTCCTTATTTTTTTAATGAATTTCAAATAGGGGTGGTAAAACAGGCTGGGTCCAATGGGCCAGCTAGGGGTGGCAATGCGGGCCGGCCCGCCCCGCATAAGGCCCGCACACCGCGGGCCGGTCCGTCCCTCCCCGCACATTTTATGCGGGCCGCATACTCTGGCCCGTCCCGCATATACGTTGGCCCGCGAACCTGCGGGTCGGCCCGCTTTTTTTTTTATTTTTTTATTTTTTTTATGATAAAACTTTCAATGTTTAAAAATTGGGAAACTTTAAGAAGTTCACAAAATTAAGTAAAGACTTTGGGGAATTAGATGATAAATTGATGATAAATTGATAATTCAACATTTTCATCATATTCATACTATGACATAGACAATGTATTCTTTAAATTTTAGCACATTAAAAATTACATAATACTTGTCTTTTCCAGTTATACAAGAATTTGAAATGTTAATGCAAGAGTCCATAAAAGAAATAATTAATATACACAAGTGCAAGTTTTTTTTTTTAATTTTATATGGGCTTGCGGGCCGAGCCCACGCGGGCCGCGGGCCTATGCGGGCCGAGCCCACGCAGGCCTGCGGGCTCACTATCCTGGCCCGTCCCGCGTTTTTTCTGCGGGCCTGCGGGCCAGGCCCTAATTGCCATCCCTACGGCCAGCCCATCAGTCGTGTTAAAAGGTACGGGTTGGGTTGAAGATTTCAACCCGTGAGTCCGTTTTGACCCATTCCATCTAACTCGTTAACTTCACAGGCCAAAGTATGGGTCAGTCCATCCTGACCCGTTGGCCCGTTTTAAAAAATTAATTAAAAAAGTTAATAATTTCTTTGTAGAATTTTATAAAAAAATTAAAATGCAAAAGGTATAAAATTCAAAAAGTCAAATTTAAATTCAAATTCAAATTAAATAATCATTTGTTTAATTTATTAGTTATTTAAATTAAAGTTAATAATTAGAAAAAATAAGTTACTTATTACTAAATTTTTTAGTTTTGGAAAAAAGAAGTTAGTATTACATGTTTAGTAAACAAAGAGTAAGATGAATTAAGATAATTGATTTGAATAAAATTTGACAAATGTAATTTACAGAGTTAAAAATTTATATAATTTTTCTAACTTATTACAAAAAAAATTACATAAATTATTTTAACCAAATAAATATATATTTATCAAAATTAATTTAAAAAAAACATTATTACAATATTTTATTATGATAAATTTTTTATTATCATAAATACAATGTATTTAAATTATCTTATTTATTATTACCATTTTTAAACTTTTTATTCTCAATTAATTCATAAATATTAAATTAAATATATTTTTAAAATTTATATTCAAACGAGTTTGTAAACAATTATAATTTTTTAATAAAATTAATTATTATAAATAAATATATAAATCTATGAAATTAGGAAAAAAAAATTGTTAAGAATTCGTTCCTAAAAAATATAATTTCAACCGCAAACAATCTACAAAATTAGAAAAAGAAAAAGAGAATTTACTCTTACGAAGTTATACTTGCAAAATAGAGAAAGTGGGACCATTGTGAATCATGTAATATTCAAAATTACTAGCCATTTCTGTCACTAGTTATACACCACACTGAGAAAGCACACCCATATTCAGTGACAAGTGCTGTAAACAATGCAACGCTATCTATTTACTTGAAAATAGTGGTCCTTTATTTTTTACATTTTCCATATGCTACAAACAAGTGGTATTGTAATGAAAGCCTTAAGAGGCACAAAACCTATCACTACTTTACGGGGCAACCATCAACGATTACGCCTTTTGCAGTTGGGCAAGCTGCGAGTGGACAATGTTCACCATCATTTCCCCACCAATTTAGACTCTTGTTTTCCAAACCCAATGAAAAGTATAGTAAGACAGTCATAAAAGCAACCCCGCTGTCAAGTGCTGCTGACAGAACATAGTTGTACCTCTGCCACCACTTCTTTCTGTAACGGAAGATAAAGAAGTTGAAAATTGTCCCAACCAATATCCATGCATTGTAGTTCAATGGTGTTGCTGGTGGCATCATCGCAGTTGCTCCCAGGAGAACTGGGAGATTGATCAGTGGAATCCATGACTGTTTTGGAAATGCTTTGTGCAATACCCAAACAATTATGGGTCCCAATGCACCTCCAAGAAAAAACCAATTCAATGCACTGTAGTTTCCTAGAGAACCGAAGATTCGCTTTGGTCCCACAAGGCCCCAAATAACTGATGCATCAAAGAATACACGGTCACCAGGGCATGTCCAGGGACTATCTGCCGGAAGGAGATCGTCATGACATATGTTCTTTATGGAGTTCAGCAACCACCATGCTACCCCAATGTTGATGGTTCCAGCCAGCATTGTACCTATGAACTATGCATGCGTACATACATGTGTGAATAAATTTAGTGCACAGAAACTACTGAATAAATGCAATTCAAGGTGAATTGTTGTGTGTGCGCGCTATAAGAACGTACCTGAACTAAGAACATTGATCTTGGAGGGATTTTCATGTAGTGCCCAAGTTTGAAATCACTGAGGAAAGAGACAGCCTGGGCCATGCTTATGTAACCAAAGGTTTTGAAGCATACATTTGCAATCGGTCTTCCCGGGTAAATGAGACCAAAGACATACTCAGTGATGATATTCAATCCTGGTGTCTGAACAGATAACAAAGAGGGCGATAGTTAAAACTTTAAATTTTGTGGTCCCATGAACTACGAACCTAGTTTAAAACGCTAGGAAAGCTCTCGAGCTAAAATTAAATACAAGACGTAAACGCTCTATTTCATCTTATCTCATATTGTTCTTAAATTCCGAAGTAACCATTGAGAAAGCCTTTTAAGCATTACTGTATCTAGTTTTGTCACGAGACACATGAAAAGATGAAGTTTCTAACTCATGTCAATTCAGAAAGGAATTTTTATCTATATGAAATTGAAATGTGTATATATTTATATCATTTCGTTGGTAAACATTAGAAATAAAATATATCATATATGCATGGAAAAGCTCAAGCTTTTAGTACAGTTAGTATTTGAAACAACATTAGAATTCCTATGATGAATTGGCTTGTAGCTCGATCTATACCATCCGTGGTGTTTCAAGTCAAGTTTAATTTGAAAGAAAAGTTGTAGTCTCTAACCTGGTTTGTGGTTGCAGTGATGATGCTAATGGGGAGGGTAAATCCGAAAGCTAGGGCTGCAGCAAAGAGAAGTCCCCACCATGGCATTTGGACCTGGTCATTGAGAAAGATGCATAGTGCGAGAGAAACCACAAGGGTCACAACCAGCAATAAATAAAACCACCAGGAAGGTATGTCTTTGTATCTTTTCATCAATTTTGTGTGAATATCTTCTTTCCCCTTGGAAGAAGCACGATAGCGCTCCATAATCTCCCTGCATGTTTGGTTATACGATATTTGTTTAATGATATACCTCATAGTCTAAAAAGAAATAAATTGTTGTCGTAATGTTTCATGGCGTTACATGTTAAGACATCGAAGATGAACTTCAAGAAAATTGTGGAAAACATAATATGGTTTTAACCTGAGTTAACACAACTTTTCAAGTTATCCTGTAAAGCATACAATTTATTAAGCTCCAGCTTGTATAAGTATATTGTCTAATCTAGTGTTCTGAGAATAATTCCTCAAATGTAAGACATGTATTGCTTTGCACAACATGCAACCGTAGAGTGTACATTACGTTAAATCACATTAAAAAAATTTACAACCTGAGCAATTTAGAATTTAAAACATTCTACTCTATGTTTATTCCAGAATTTCAAATGCAATAACATCAGTCTTCTTTACTATCATCTGATATAGGTTAATGCAGTAAGAAATTAAGCATCAGGGCAAAATAATTTGAGAGGCATTACCTTCCATAGAAGCAGAACACATGTGTGAGGGTGGATGCTATGGTGGCAAATCCAAATCCATAAGTGAGGGCGAAAAACACACTGAGATGAATTCTACCTTGCTTTTCATACTCTGCAACATTCAACTCAAAATGATTGTCTACAATAGCAGGTATGTTGTACCTTTGACCTTGTGCTGTAAACAAGTGTGAGGAGAAAATGGGAAACCTATTGGCATTGTAGACATTGAGGCCCCAATATGCTATAGGAGTAACAACATAAACTACTAATGCATAGCCCACAAAAACATTGGCAATGGCAAAGAAGGGTGATATAAGAGGGCTGAACAAGAATGATGCCACAGCAGTCCAATCAAGTGTGAGGGCTCCAACTCCAAGCCCCCTCATGCCTGATCCTATCTGCTGAGCTGTAACTGACTTGGAGAATATCCAACACAACCATGAGATATTTGTGAGCGTTGTGAACAAGTATCCAGGGACCACGTACCACAAAAAACTGCACACTAGTGCAATAAAGAAAAACTTTGCCCGTGAAAGTCCTCCTTCATCTTTCTCATGCAATGCTCTGCATATCAACAATTCATTTATGTAAGTATAGTGGTTTGTTAGTACATCAATACAGACTCTGCACACTATGTGATTGCATGTGAAACTTTAATTGCTTCGCACATGTTTCCCTTGTTACATACTTAATTTCTCGGTGTTCATTTTAATGTTGTTACCTCACAACAGTACTACACAGCTCATAAAGCTAGAGATGTACGAGTCTCATGTCCTACTTCCTTTAAGGTGTAGAAAACCATCCTAAACATCCACACAAGGAGAAATTAACGTTATGGTTGAAGACTTTGTGATTCCGGCGAAACATCATTTGAGACGTTTAAAAGAGTTATAAAGTTTTGATTGCATGTTATTAACAATTGGTCAAAACAAAATAGTCTGTATCATAGAATAATGTTTCCCATATATGGGTTGTCATTATCATAATATCAGAATCCAAGTCAAGTAAAATAGTGATGATAAAAAATCTTGTATCTATCGGTAGTCCATATCAGAATCCAAGTCAAGTAAATCTTGTAAATATTAATGGGTCAATTATATCTTACTTTTTAAAAATATAAATTCAAAATTGATTGCGAAATTAGCACGACGGTCACATGCTGCTGTTTCTTAGTGTCGAACGTAGCCATTTTCTCCATGTCTCATTCGTAGTTCGTAAGTCGTTTGCGCATAGCTGTTGATGCTTAATTGTGATCAATTTCAGGACCACATGTTTAAACAATATAAAAGGTGAGAGTAAATGCTTGATATTAACGTTATTTCAGTGAACTGTGAGGTAGTTCTAAAGTCAACTGTGATATAGTTAGACAAGAATCTTTGAAACCAGCTGGCCCAGCGCAGTGTCTTCGTTTGAACAAAAAATACAAAGTCTTCTTTTATGTCTCGCCCTCACTTTACGCCTTCTAGGAAAATCCATGAAGATTTGACTTAACTATTTCTATACACAAATAATGAATTTCCCCACCCTCTTGTACTTTATCCTCATTCAAATAGCTTTTTTTGTGAGTGCACTTCATCTAAATTCAAGTTAGGTTCATTTATGGGGTAACCTTGCATTTAGAGAGGTTTTAATAAACTCTCCCTTTTGTTTAAATCTATCCACCTCTATACATATTTACTGCGAGAGCGAAAAGAGCATGTGCATAAAAACATTCTACCACCAAGTGTACTATATGTGCATCATTGAATTTTGAAGAAATATAAATTAAAAGTATTAAAAGAATTCTTTTCACTACTCATAGAAAATATAATACAATAGTATAGACATTTAGAAATTTTTATCAAATTTTAACTTAATAATTAATACACCTACAAAACATGTAATAATCATATGAAAAGAAGAATGCTTGTAAAAATGATAAAAAAAATTAAGAAAAAAAAAACAATAAGGAAGGACTTAACATACCGGAAAAGTGAAACTTGGACGAGGGTACTGGGCCACCACATATGGGCCGGTTCCACCACGTATTTCCTCAGTAATCCGGCCCATCCATATCCTAGCACCTGCAGACGCGCCGTCAATTAAAGGCCAATTATTTTTTATTTTGTCAACATTTTTCACAATTTTAGTCATCTACAAAAATCGATCAAATAATTTCTCTGTAATGATAACATAGTCATTAAAAATTTAATTAAACTAAGTATTCAATGAGTTTTCCTAGTTGTACAGAAACTTCAGTAATTACGATAAATTATATTAAATTCCAAATTAGAAATTAGAAATACGTTACTTTACACAACATGATAATTATAAAAAACATAAATATTCTCTTACATACAGGAAACTCTGGAAATTTATTGTTATCATTAACTTGAAGGACTATAATAAATTGCACTATTGATTCAAAAAAAAAAAAGAAAAAAGAGTTTATTATACGAAAATTTTAACTCGATATTTCAAGTGTAATATTCTTTTTCTACATAATATTACTTTATTTATTAACAAAATCTAAAGTTTGAATCAAATGATTCAACTTGATTCAACTGGGGTCAAGAGGAAAAAAATAATATACGCCGAATAAAATTTAGAAAATTTAGAAAAGAGACGCAAAAGGATTGATTAAAATAATGACATGAAATTGGCAAATCATTACACCATCGTGAAAAGGACCGGTGGAGAAGAGGAATCCTTAGATAATTAATATGTGATTTTATAGTAATAGGAGAATAGTTTAAGGATAATTAAAGTAATTAAAAATAATTAGTAGGTGAATGAAGTGGTGGTTGTCACTAACCTGTGTGGTAATGATGAGAAGCCAAGAAGCAAAAAAGGAGATGCTCCGTCCGTAAAAAGCTTTGATAATGTTGACGATACCAACCGCGTAGGGCGACCCGGATCCGAAAGCGCTTCCGGCGTTGGCGAATATGGTAATGAGGACGTGCTCCTTCATGTTAAACGGGCCCGGGTTGAAGGAGAATTTCTTGGACCCGAACCCGGGAAGAGTGAACTTGGTTTCGGGTAGAACTGCGGCCATGAAGTGGCCGATAGGGAGTGTGGCGACTTGAATGGTGATTTGAGTAATGATGAGAGGCTCCGTACGGTAGGCGAAGAACTGGTTGAGGAAGGAGAGGAGGGAGCAGGAGAGGAGACCCAGGAACCACATCCGGAAGGTCCATACGGGTCGGGTCGGATCGTCTGTGTTGGTGACCGTGAGACGAACCTCTTCGATTGGAGAAACGTCGTCGTCTTCTTCGTCTGGCACTTGGTCCGTGACCGGCTTCTCTGGGTCAGAAACGGTGGTCATGGTTAGAGAGAGTGGGTTTTGGATGATGCCAAAAAATTATTAGTGGTTTCTGTTACGTTGGATTTTGAAGATATAGAAGAAAAAGGATTTGGATTTCCACGTTCCAACTCCTTCTGTGGGGTTGGTCCCTTTTTTTCCAATCACCACTGTGCCTTCACACTTTGAATGAGATCACATTCTTCATTCTACTCAATATGCAACACACTCCTTCCACAAAACTATTAAATAATTTTTTTTTAAAAAATGTTTTAATTAAGACTCACATATTTATATTGAACAGTGCTTATCGTGAAATATTATCTTCTGTATAAACCTAAAAGGAATGAACAATTTATTAGCTTTTGTATCTTTTGGGATTGTGTGCTACTTGTTTCTCTCTTTATCGGCGAAATAGGTTATTTTTTGGGTAAGATTATGGCAAGTGGCTTTATGCAGATCCGCGGTCAGCACATGTAAACGCATGATTCCTTTACGCTGTTTCACCAAAAGTTTCTTTCCAGAGAAGTTGCCTTTTCAGAATATCTCACGGGTTTTTATATTTCAAAAATTTGTTCCAAGTTGAGATTTACTAGTGTTAGATACATTTTTTATCTTCCTTTCAAGTTGACATTTTTTTAAAAGGAGTAAACTGACTCTTAATTTTTGAAAATATATTTTAATCAAGTTTTTATTAGTAAAAAATTGTTAATATTATTAAAAGTGTTGATGTTTATATTCAAATTTAGTGATAAAAGTCATGAATTAAATTAACGATTTTAGTATTTTTTGTCTTAAAAGGACATGATTAAGACCTATTTTCAAAAGTTGAGAACACATTATTGAAAAATAGATACCAAATTGACACATCTAAATCAAAATGGATACTATCCGACTAATTAAACCTAAAAAATGTTAATGTACATAAAAAATAAAAAATAGTGATAACAATTTATGTACGTTTAAAACGTATATATGAAGGAAAAAAAATTTATAGAATATGCGACATAATTAAAAAGAAAGTAAAAACATATTTCTATCATGGCTCTTGTTAATATTAATTTTTTTTTCAATGTTTTAATATTTAATATTTGATGAATATGTTAGTGTAATATTAAGCTCTTAAATTATGAGCATGGCATGTACATAATTATCAGATATTTGTAATATGATAACAAGTAATATTATGAAAATTAAATATATGAAAATTGTTAATTCAAAATATTAAGATAATATCATGAATAAATTCATATATTCATTAAATGTTGAATTTAAAAACGTTAAAAAAATTGGAGTTGCCAATTTAGACTTTACATGTGTATAAAAAGACTTCATGTCAATACCACTTGATTCGCGTGCACATACTGTCTAAGGAATATAAATTCGGTGTGGAATTGAATTATTTGCATCAAGACGAACCGTTTATGCCACTATAATTAAAATAATAATTCTTAGACACTTAACTAGAAACGTATAAACAAAATATATAAATACAAATAACAAATAATAATTCCAAATATATTTTCAATATTTAAGTTGCTTTCGTCATTGATACAAATATATTTGTTTTCTCCTACTTTTAAATTATATCTCAAATATATTTTACTGTAATATATACTCAGTAATATAAAAAATGCACAGACAAAAACAATACGTGGGAAGCACTGGTTTCAACAGGTTAGACTAAAGAGAACATTTAAAAATTCTGGAAAATGATTAAGAAAAACAAATAGAGATCCTTCATCCCATACTATTTATAATCAAACAATTAATTTCTTAATCAGTAGTTTTAAGACACTGAATAATAAGACTATAATATATGGATAATGATATGATTTTATCGGTTGAAAAATACAGATATTAAAACCACTTTATCAAAAAGAAAATAAAAAGTCAACTCAATAATTGTTTCTCTCCCTCATTAATTGGAACTTTACCATAAGTTAAGATAACTTAATATTGGATTTATAGTAAACAAACTGGATTTTATTGTGGTTGTTATTAGATTAAGTGTTGCTTTTTACTTGTAAATCTTCAATAGCTATGTCAAGTCATATA
>Ga0214543_1007772_pt1 | contig 18086 bp, 9 predicted proteins | sample CNSS2metaG_FD_160094 | JGI IMG/M metagenome (GOLD analysis project Ga0214543, IMG submission 160094) | Root nodule microbial communities from cowpea collected in UCLA plant growth center, Los Angeles, California, USA - CNSS2 | ecosystem: Host-associated > Plants > Roots > Nodule | place: USA... | reverse complement strand
ATAAGGGAAACAGTGAAAGGGTTTTGAGTTGAAGGGTTGGCCATTGTAGTGTTTGTTGTTCTTAATGATTTGTGAGGATGCTCAGAACGAGGCATGAATGTCGCTACTTATACTCCTGGGTTTTGCAGTGTCTTCAGAAAAATAACTAAAAAATATTCATTATATTAATTTGGACTGTGTAGCCAAACTACATAGTTTTGCCGTCGTCAAACCTAGGCGAAAAGAGCGAGGAAGCTTTCCTATGAAAATTCAAATATCAATTGGTTAAGTAGTTCCGAGATATCTCTGTCCTTCAATTGGAGAGATTTTATGTGTTTCCATCAATAATTAATCAATGTATGTCGTTTTTCTTTGTATTAATAAAGCGGGCCATTTTCAATTAGCAAGATACAGCTGATAACACTGTTAAACTATTCATTATCCGGCCAAGCAAACTACTTATTTATACCTTGTTATTATCGACTAATGAAATTAATATATCACATTTGTGTGTGTATATATATATATATATATATATATATATATATAAATGATAAAGGGTACTAACTATTTTACACAATGTGGTTCAATGCAGTAAACTACATTTAGCAGTTCCCTAAGGAATTTCATATTAAATAATACAATGTTTTCACACTAGATCTCTGGAGTATGGACCACCTTTAAAATGGCACTGGTGTAAGGTGGCATTGATGAATTTAGCTTCCAGATATATAGCATCTAAATTTTCCTCTTCCATTGAACAGTATAGACAATTAAAAAAAAAAAAATCTTCAAGCTTAAATAAACAAACTGTACATCAATCATCAGTCCCCAAAAATGTGTTTGCTTTATGTATGAAAATTCTTCGAAAAATTACGAAAAGAAAAACAGATAAACTTCTCTAAGAAAAATCGTTCAGAATTAATCCTATTCGGTTCAACCTTTGGAATCCTTGTTTCAAATATATTTTATTTACCACTTTATATATGCGCACTATGGAGATCCACTTGAAATCTTGTAACATTTAATAGAATATTTGGAAATTCTCGAACTTTGTAATAGTTTACAGATGACACTTTTTTTATGTTGGAAGGCCAGTTAAATATGACATAAACTAGGTGTTACCAAATACCATAGTGACTTCTATTTTGTTTCTATAGAAATGGCCAAAGAGAACGGGCTCATGCATTTTGCAAACATTACCAAAATGTAGTAGCATATTCCTCAAACTTTCTTAACTATACCCTGATCGTTTAAGAAAGAGAGATATCCAAAGTTTTGCAGACCATGTTATGGACTTATATAATCAAACTTTTATGCAGAATTTCCTCGGATTTTCCATCTCAATTAGTTGGCAAACGGCAATATATGTGAGTTGCGTATCTTATATGGGAACTTCATTCCAATTTACATTCTTAGCTGGCCAAACAGGCCTATATGTAACTTCATTCCTCACACTATTGCTTCCTGCATCACACAATGGCTTTCCCAAACTCAAAATCTCTGAGTCCTCTTTCCATTCTACTTATCAACTTCCTCGTCCCTTTCCTCTTGCTGCAACATCACAGTGCACAACAACCATCCCCAATGTCCGCATACGAAACCGTTTCCTTCGGCTTCTCTATTTTCGAAGAAGATAACATAAACATAGGATTATTGGGCAATGCCTCAATATCTGGTGGGGTTCTGAGGTTAACCAACACCGACCAACTTGGGAACCCGGTTCCTCACAGTGTTGGCCGAGCAGTGCATATCACACCAATACACCTCTGGGACAAAAACAATGGAAACCTCGCGGATTTCACCTCTGGCTTCAGCTTTGTCGTGAACCCTAATGGCTCAACCCTTCATGCTGATGGTTTTGCCTTCTTTCTTGCACCAGCAGACCTTCACTTACCTAGAAACTCAAGCGGAGGGTACCTTGGACTTTTCAACCCGGAAACTGCATTGGATGCTTCCAAAAACCAAATAGTGGCGATCGAGTTTGATAGCTATACCAATGATTGGGACCCCAATGCACCTTCTCAGTCTCCTCACATTGGAATTGACGTTGACTCGATTAAGTCAGTGGCAAGTGTGGAATGGCCAAGTGAACTTGAACCGGATAATGCTGTGGCACATGCGAGCATAAACTATAACTCTGAGTCCAAGCGTTTGAGTGTGTTTGTGGTTTACCCTGGGGACAATAGGAATGCCACTGTCTCTACTATTGTTGATCTCAGAAACTTTTTGCCGGAATGGATCAGAGTTGGTTTCTCTGCCGCCACCGGCGATTTGGTTGAAACACATGACGTTCTTACCTGGGGTTTCGAAGCAGCCTTGTAGATGCAGTCACTGTCACAGTTGAAGGAAATCGACCGTTTTCATTCGTAGATTGTGTCGAAGTTTTAATTCAATGTTTGATGGTTTGGTTGATTGGTTTCTTCCGTTAATAACGTGTATTTCTCACTTGTTTAATCGTTGGTGTTGTTCTCTTCGATAGCAAGCTGATTTTACGTTGGTATTGTCTTACGTATGTTGTACTGCATGTTCAAAACTTCAATCAATATATGGAGTTAATTAGATATTTAATATATATGATTTATCATTTCATGCACAGGACGACGCAACATGATCCATTTATGAAGAAAAAGGGGAAATAACATAGATTAATTATGGTATTTTAAATCAATTAACTGAACAAAATACAAATTATTGAACTATACTTTCAGTAAAAAACTAAACTGTTTAATTTTTAAAATTTAAATGACTAAAAATAATAGTTAATGCTATTTAAACAATTACGACAGTTGAAAGAATAATTTACAAAATTATCCACTATGTTCTTTTAATACACTTATTCTTTCAAGTAATTTTTCAATTGCAATTTTGTTATATCATATCAGTAACATTAATGTAAGCTGAAAATTTTGTGGGTTAAAAATTATTTCAATACTAAGAATTGTCACAGTAGAATATTAATAACTACATTACATCATAAATAATAAATGATAACATCTCGTCTGCTCTAGGACAAAAGTTTATCTTGCATTCATATTATTAATACATTAGTCTAGGATACGAGTATTTTGACATCACACCTTTCCTTACTATTGTTTAATATTATTCCTCGTTACTCTTCATTTTTTCTTTTTTCTAAATATATAAAAATTAATTTTTATTAAGATTATTTTACATTTTTAAGAATTGTTAAATAGTCGTCAAATTTTGTTAAAAAAACTTTTTTCATTAGTATATCGTAAACATGTCAAAACAGGCCAGCGACCATACACTATTAATAAATAAATTCGTATATAAATTTTAGTTGAAAAAAAAATAAAGTGAGAACTTTTTTCTTTCATTAAGAAAAAAATCAAATCAACTTCTAAATACCTCCGATCAATTTGCAATATTATTAGCTTATTAAAAGGACTTTAACGTGAAAAAAGTTAATTTAAAAATATTAAAAAATATAAAATTATTTTTAAATGATTTATCTATAAATAAAGTAAGTTTAGTAAATTTTAAGTTGATATTAATATTTTTTTATTTTTTTAATACATAAATATTTATGTTAATGTCGAATTAAGCTCGACGTTATAATAGGCAAAATTTGTTTAAAGTCCGTTTAGCCAACTTTATGATAATATTAACGATTTTTAACCATTTTTAATAGACAATTTATATTAATGTCAAACTAGCATCACGTTAACTAAAATAAACATTAGTAAGATTAATGCAGGTTAGTTTATACTAATTGTATTTATTTTTAGTACTTATTATCTAACCGGCTAAAGCTATACTAATTTTTTATTTTATTATTTATTGGGATTAGCAAAGATTAGGCGGAACCTTACGTTAATAATCTACATCAATTTATATGTTATAAAATATTCTCTAAATTGATTTCTTAGTAATTTAAACTTTCTTTTGTTTCTAAAATATGGGTAACTAATATGATATGTTGGAGATGTATTTACTTACTAATTTACAAATTAATTATAATTTTTTATTCATATTAAAAATTATTTTGGATAATAATAATTTTTAGTTTATAAATTAATATTAGATTAGTTATTATAATGACTAATTATTTTTTATCTCTAAAATATCGATATATATATATATATATATATATATATATATATATATATATATATATATATATATATAATTATTATACTCTTGTATAATTCTAGAAAGCACCTTAAAAGAATTTAATCAAATATTTATTCTACGCAATTAATTATTTGTGTAAAAGGATTTATTTTGTTTAGTTAATCTAATCAATTATTTACATTGCAAGAAAATATCTAAATAATGACCAATTTTATTGAAAAAAAATAATTAGTCAAAATTTATAAACTAAAGATTATCGGTAACTAAAATAATTTTTATTATAAATAATTGGTCTCTAAATTAGTAACAAAAAAATAATTCCTAATATAAATTGATCTCTAGATTGGTCACTAACATTAGTTACCAAACTTTTGGTTACAAAAAGAATTGGTCTCTAATGCTATGTTTGAATTGGAGTGTGGATTCGAGAGAATGAATTTACGTTGATTTAAGTTGATTTGTAGGCAAATATGGAATTGCTTGGATTAAGGAAAAGATGATATAATTTGAGTAGACATGAGTGAAAAGTTTATGAAAGTTTGTGAATGATGCGATTGATAAAATTTAATAAATTATAATTTTTAATAGAGTAAATTATATGATTACCATTTTACCCTTCAATGTAAATAGAAGAAATGACATTAAAATAAAATTAAAAATGTTATTTAAAATTAGAAAAATATAATTTATTGATATCATTAATAACTTAAAATAAATTATTATTATTCTCAATGATAACTTAAAATAATTTAAAATATAGACTATTTAATTTATATCTCAACATTTATTTAAATTTATTTTATTTTATATAATTAATTCATTTACAAAAGATATTTATTTGAATAATAATATTAATTATTATTATTATAGAATACTAATTATTATAATAATTATAATTATATATATATATATAATATATATAGTATTATCAATATCCATATAATTAACATATAATTATTATATATATATATACATATATATATTTTATTATATAATACTAATTATTATATGCATGTAACATGTAGGAACCTTTGCAAGGTGTGCACTCATGAATGTTTCCTGCATATGTTCACGGGAAAAAAGAAACTAATAAATATAATAAATATAAGTAAATTAAATTGTTAAAAGAGAGAGACAATAAAGTAATTTTAATACAATGATCTGGCTTTCTCTGCATATCTCTTCATTTTAGAGAATGCCAAATTTTATAACTCACCTGCAAATTCACACTCACAAATCAACCCAAATAAGCAGATCCAAACGTGTTTTCAATTCACTTTTCATCCACATCAACAGTACTCATGCGGATCCAAACACAATATAAATGACTAATTAAAGACAAAAACCTTAATAACTAATGTTAGTGATCAATTTAAGAACTAATTCTTAATAGAAATTATTTTAATTACCAAGTTAGAGACCAATCACAAATTTTTATTCATAATAGAAACGAAACTATTTTAGTTACTAATAATATTTAATTTATAAACTGGCATCTAAATTGGTCACTATGATTATTTTTTGTTATTAAAGTTGGTTAATTATGTAATTTATTTATTTTTGTAGTGTTACTATTTATAATTAATTATTTATGGAGTTATGAAAAATAAATTTTAATCAAATAATTCATTATCAGCAAACAATCGATTATATTCGTACTAAATAAAATCTACATTTCGTTCAGCTTTAGACAAATGATTATGAGTTTAACACAATGAATTATATATTCATAAAATCAATATTTAGTGGAAGTTTTTGCAGATGATTTTACATTTGATAATTCTAAATAACAGAAGGTGCAATCACTATTTTGAATTGCAGTTATCATGAAAATGCAATCACAATAATTATGATATACTTTTACTTATTTTTATAATAAAATATAATTAAATTTTTCAATAATTTTATTATAGATAGTATTTTTTTTAGATAAATTTTATTATAGATAGTTATTTTAGTTTTAAAAAATGATTAAATTTGAAAAAGTTGGTTAAATTAAAAAAAATCATTTAAGGTAACATTGGAAAAATTAATTTAAAAAACATTATTTAAAGATAAAATAGGAACCAAAATGTACATAAGAAAAAGGAGAATCACTTATAAGACTATATTTTAAATTTCAACAATTTTTATATGTAATAATAATTTACTTTTTTATATGTAATAATAAGTTACTTTTTATATGTAATAAATAATAATAAATAACTTTTTTTTACGCGTGGATAGATGGTAAAAAGAGAATGTGTAACGATTTGGTAAATAGATGATTTGTTAACGATTTCTTTAACATGGACTCCACCCTACAAAAATTAAAATAAAAGTTTGAAAATTATGAATTTTAATATTTTTTTTTCCTCTTACTATAGGTTGATTTTGTTTTTTTGCCATATATCTTTATTTCAATGTTATTCAAATCATTATGTTATATAATTTAATTATTTGTTTTTTTATCTCTTTCTTTATGGCGGGTATTTATATAGTTTTTTTAATATTTAAACTCTGGCGTGTATATCCTTTTCTTTTATATTCATTATTAAGAGCATGGTAGATTTAACTTTAAAATTTACTCAAATATACATTCAAACAAATAAGTTAATATGTGGTTTGTTCGTAATCGTGATATTGAGACATGCACTATTACACAATCAAATAAGTGAATATACGTTACAAGTTATTTAAATACACATTTTTCCATTTCCATTTTTTTTAACCTTTTTGTTATATATACCTCATTGTTTTCGATTAATCTATTTTTTAATAATTAAGTGAGAGAATATTAAATTTATTTTATTCTAAAAAATGAACGGGGGAGGTGCATGAATAGGTGAAGGAAAATATATAGTCATATCAGTACATATAATTAAATGTTGTTTTGAAATCCGTATGGTCAAATATTACTCTGAAATTTTATGATTTCAGGTAAAATATAATTAAGAGCCATAGCATTTTCCAACTTGTATATATTTATAGAAGAATCAATAATAATTTTTTACTAAATTAGATATTTGAATGAATTTGATTACCATAATTAATATTTAGTTTTAGTTGAATAATGCCTTTATATATTCTCAATTTCCCAAAAACATTTGAGCTCTTCTTTTCTTCCAAACCGTGCTCCATTAATCCTCTATCAGGCACAGGTCAGTATAGTTCTCTATTATCTCTGTTTCTTTCTTTTTTTTTCCTCTTATTTATATTCAGATGACAATATGCAGAAAAAAATAATATGAAGGAACATTTTGAATTAAACATTTATTTTATATCTGCTCTTTTGATTTCTCAGGTAGTTTTTTTTTTTTTTTTTTTTTTTTTTTTTTTTTTTTTTTTTTTTTTTTTTTTTTTTTTTTTTTTTTTTTTTAAGGTATATTGTGTTAAATTTTGTGGTTCTCCTCAAGTTGACTCACAGAGTATTGTGTAGTGAGGAATATAATAAATTAAGTTGTGAAGTTTCAAATATTTGTTTTCGTAAGAGTGATCCACATTTTCACTGTTTTAGCTGTTATATATATATATATATATATATATATATATATATATATATATATATATATATATATATATGAATGTTGATAACATAGTTTCTCCCCCTCCATCCTTTTATTTCAACAGAAGTTTTGGATGGAAAATTCAAATATCATAAATTAACTATTGCCAGCCAAATAAATCCGTTTTATAAATATAAAATTATTATTGAAAGGGCATCGCGACAAATGACTTGGGAGTATAACCCACACTTGGAAGATGTGGTTGAATTTTATGTTTTGAAAATATATTTTAGAAAGTTATATATTACATGGAAAAACTTTTATTTTATTTATGTATTTAATATATAGAGTAAAATGTATTATGGTATTAAATATTTACAGTATGTTAATTTCTTAAATATAAATAATAAATAAATATATTTTTATTTTATGTTAGCGACATTATAAAAAAATGTAAAATTTCTTAAAGACTAGTTTAAATATAAGATACTAAGTATAAATTATCGAAAAAAAAAATGTCTTAATTTTTATTTATTTGAATTTTAAATTTTAAATTTGATTATCTTTCTTTTAATATATTTTTATATATTTCCTCTTTTTAGACATCTTTGATCTTTCTTTTATATCTTGTAGTCAACTATTGTTTCATCAAATCTAATAGAACGTTTTTGTCTTTCATAAGAATTTTGAATCTTTCAAATATATTTACACTTTGGATATAGGTACGGATTAAGAAATAATAAATACGTCATTTTTATAATGCAAGGTAGAATATATATATATATATATATATATATAACTGATTTTATAAAGACAAAAATAACTTTCAAATTTTTAAGCAATAAAATAAAAATTTTGGAAATTCAATTAAATATCAAATTGATATTTTAATTAATTTTTTTTGTAAACTTTTTAGATGTTTAATATTATTTTTTTATGTTTAATTATATTTTAATTTTTAATAACATTAAAATATAATTATTTCATTATTTAATTATTTTTAAATTTTTATCGGTGTACATTAAATAAAATATTAAAACTATTATACAATACTTGTAGATCCTGTCAAAGAAAAAAATAATGATACATTAATTCATGACTCACACTAAGTCATATGTCACGTCAGGAAGTAAATGATGAAAGTAAATAAAACATGAATTATATTATCATTATCCTTAAATAAATTAAAAAAAATCATATTAATTGTTATTAGGTCAAATTTCATTTAATATTACAATTATTTATAAACTTTTATAAATTTTTATGTGTATTAACTATTTTTAACGAGTACTATTAGAACACTCGTTAGGAAGACTCTTACACTTCTAATTACACAAGGTTTATTATCTAAATACACCTTATAACCTTTTTCCAATATTTAAAACACTTAACAAATTTTGATTCATGTAAGAAACATACAATACAAGACATTAGAAATTAATTTGACAAATGAATGAATTGTAATTGCAATACATTCCACAACAATTGGACTTCATTCTAAATTCTTATTTTAGAAATATCATAATGTTAATTCTTTGAAAAGTTCTCGAATTATGTAGTTGGTACAACTACTATCAGATATTTAAAAATTTGTAGATGTCAAATATATAAAATATATTAAAATTAAGAAAATATTTTGAATTATATATTAACTTTTATAATTGAAAGAAAATTTTGGGGATCAAAGCACCCCTCAGTTCCGACAAAGACCCTTAGACAAATATTTATTAGTGGATTTTTTTTTTTGGTTTTAATGTAAGATGTTGCTGATTTTTTATAGATTTGTTGGTTGCAAGACAATATTAATATATTATAAGGAATACTTTGTGTTGATTTATTATTGGAATCTTGACATCTTATTGGGAATGTTGAGATTTATATATTTTTTAATATTCCAATTAATTACATAGTGACATTTTTTGTGTCTCCACTGACCAATACTTGTTATATGGGTAATTATTTTTCTTGCAATCGAAATAACACCAAGAAACATGTGTTGTTTTTCTTTTACTTTATTTAGTCTTTTGTAATTCTTGACTTCCTAAACACTTTTATTAAAAAACATAATTTTTTCTCATTATTCTTGTGCTAGCAAAACATATGTATTACTTTTATGAAAATAGTTGTAAACAATGGATTTAATTTTTATAAAGATCAGATGCTATAAAATTACATTTAATTTGAATATATTATTTTGAGTGTATGATCCATCAACATCCATCTTTATCTACTATTAAGAACATATATCATAACCTATTTACAATTCAACCTGTTAAAAAAATACATTGTATCCATGATTAATTTGTTATAAGATAATTGCAGGTTGATCATAGTAAAAGATGAAGGTGACATATCATGTGAGGAAACAATTTTCCACCTACTGCTGCTTTAAACTGGTTCTCCACCTCAGTTTACTCTTGCTCACTGCCTCTTCTGAGTGAGTCTTACTTAGGTTTCCATATCTTTAAAGAATAATGACTATCAATTTTATTTTACAACATAGAGACAATAATTTTTGAAGTAATTTTGAAATATTAAAAAAAAAAATTATATAGATAATGAGATCTAAAATTATAAGAAAAAATTGTTAAAATTTAGTTGTTAAAAAAATATTTTTCATCTTTAAATTGCTTTTCTGTTTTTCTTTCTTTTTTTCGGTAAACTGTTTTTCCAGTTAACGGGTGTATGATCTTCACATTAATTGCCATAATCATACTCTCAAAATTCCACCGTGAACTTCAAGTTGCCACTGTCCAATATTGTAACATCCTCGATAATATTGTATGAATTTAAATGTATAATATTAGAACTCTGTTTTATAATTGTTTTATATGTATAAATATTTTAACTGCTTTTTATTTTATAAGATATGTGAATTAATTTTTTGCTGCTTATAAACGACAACGTGGATGGTATATGGTTTAGTAATGTAATGAGACTATACGTCACTCATTTTATTTTAAATTTTGATAAAACAACTGTAGAAATATTGGCAACTATATGTAAGTTCACTCTCTAGCTGTAGTATCATATTTATTTTTTTGATTTAATTGACATTCGTTGACCTTGTGTTATTTTATTTTCAACTCTTTGCTTCCACTTGCAAAGACCTTCAACCGTCTTCAACAACCTAGCAGCGAGGCCTTCACGTCCTCCGGTGAAGCTGAATACCGAAAATCCTCACCAGGTGATACATTATTTTATTCTTTAAATCGTAAAATTCGTTCAGATACTGAAAAATAAACAGTTTAATACAATTCAAGGCAACTTACTCTGTAGTTTGATTCAATCAATTTAAAATATGTTGTTAGATTCGGAGGTTAGAAATTCAAGTGTGAGTCTAAGTCTCACATTGGTTAGAAATGAGAAAGTAGAATACTATATAATGATAAAAACTAATAAATCTATTGTTTTTTATTTTGGATAAAAAATGGTGTCACTACTTTATATGATTGGACTCGTGTTTCATTAGTGTTTGTTCTTCTCTCGTATCCCTCTTTAAAAAAGTAACATGAGAATAGTACTGTTTGTTTTGCTTCAATTATTGTACAATTCAGCTTGTGGTTCAAGTGAATTGTATTTTAGTTGAAGCCATTTTGTTCATCCTATACTCCTTAATTTTCAGGTGGTGATTGGCAACGGCATCGTTTCTTTCAACTTGTCAAAACCCAAAGGGCACATCATTGGAATATATACTGGAATTACCAATCTACTTGAGTCTAAAAATAAAGAAAATGATAGAGGGTGTGTATATATATTCCTATCACCTGCTTAATAAATTATTACATCGAATACGAATATTTTCTTCATAACAGTAATCAAGTAATGAAAATTTTATCTGCAAAAATCTGGCCTTGGCTTATAGATACCTGGACGTCGTTTGGAACGAAAAGGGAAAAGCTGGGAAGTATCAGAGGTACATATGTTTGAATTATTTTAACTTACTCTCATTTTTTTTCTTATTTCCTCTTTATTCGAATTTTCTTTCTACTGCTGTCTGTTTTTACTACATTTTTTTTTTTACTTTTAATTTACCTTTTCTTTTTCGTCTACGGGAAGAACACCAGTAGTAAAACGATGCATTCATTTTTGCATCAAGTGATATTGAAAAAACAGACTTACGATTGAAACTGTTCTGCAGAGTTGTTGGGACAAATTTCTCAGTCATCGTAGCAAACGAGAACATAGTGGAGGTCTCATTTTCAAGAACATGGACAGCTTCCATGAAAGGCTCAAGTGTCCCCATAAATATAGACCACAGGTGTATTCCGAAAACCTTAATCATTCGTGAGTTTGAATACAATTGCAGAGGTATCCCACTAACATTTTTTTTCTTTATAAATATATTTTCGTGTAGGTATATATTGCGAAGAGGCGATTCTGGTTTTTATTCATACGTAATATTTGAAAGAACACCAGGATTACCTGCGGCGGAGGTTTATCAAGCTAGGATTGTTTTCAAACTCAACAAAGCCAGGTGATTGAAAAAAATGTTAATAGATCTGAGAGAAAAAAAAACTAAACGAAACGTGAGCTTAACTAATATGCAACCAATGATCTAGGTTTCATTACCTCGCCATATCCGATACTAGACAAAGGAACATGCCTTCTCAGAGCGACAGAGAACTGGGTACACCCTTGGAATATCCTGAAGCTGTTCTCTTAAATCATCCATCTGACTCACAATTTAAGGGAGAGGTAATTCTGATATAATTAACCTGAGATTTGGCTGAGTTTCTTCAAAAAAATTTATAACAAAGAAAAAATAAATAAACTAAAATTAGTTTTTATGAAAAACAATGGTGTTTTATTGGGAATAGGTGGATGACAAATACCAATATTCGAGTGAAAACAAAGATAGCGGTGTGCATGGTTGGATTGCCAAGGATGATATAGCAGCAGCAGCAGAAGGTTTTTGGGTGATAACTCCGAGTAATGAGTTCCGCAGTGCTGGCCCTATCAAGCAAGAGTTAACCTCTCATGTTGGTCCAACAACTCTTTCCGTAAGTTCTTCCACTTTACATATTTTCACAATCTTCAACTCTTTGAATCTGTTACCATCTTAGGGTTTTTTAATTTTGTTTCTGGTTTTTCACACCAGCATATTGTTGCAGAATGTTATAGCTTTTCTGTTCTGTTTATCTGTTTATTATTGCTATTTTGTTTCCATGTTTAGATGTTCACAAGCACTCACTACGGTGGCAAAGATGTAACCATGAATTTTGGTGAAGGGGAGACTTATAAAAAAGTTTTTGGCCCCATTTTTGTTTATCTTAACTCTTCTCCGAACAAAGCTCGGTTTCAGTCTCTGTGGTCAGATGCTGTAAAACAGGTGCATATATCATTACCCTTAACAACATTCCCCTGTGTTTGCTTAATAAACATGATTCAGGTGCAGTGATTAATTTACAACACTATATGATTGTTCTTTGATCAATCAGTTATCCGAAGAAGTGAGAAGATGGCCTTATGATTTCGTTGGATCGAAAGATTTCATTCCACCCAATCAACGGGGAAAAGTGTCAGGAACACTACAAGTCCAAGATCGGTATAAGCCAACGCCTTACATAGATGCATTTAAATTCTTTGCTGACATATATAATATCTTACAAAGAAAATCTTGCTTTACAGAACAAGAAAAGCTCAACCTGCTAAAAATGCTTACGTTGGACTAACTTTGCCTGGAAATGCAGGATCATGGCAGAAGGAATGTAAGGTACAATATGAGTTTGAACCAATGAACCTTTATTCCTTCAACTTTAAGGTCTACGCATTGATTGAAAAAAAGAAAGTTTGAGTTATATGCAATTCACAGGGTTATCAATTCTGGACTCAAACTGATATAAATGGACATTTCTTAATTGAAAATGTTGTACCTGGAGATTACAAATTGTATGCATGGGTTCATGGCTTTATTGGAGATTATATATATCCAGCTAAGATTTCCATCAAACCAGGTAAAGTATGCTTGTTATCTTTTTGAAGAAATACAAAACATTAACCCTTATAACTTGATGTTTTAGACAATGATAATATTGTGTAATGTACCTGTAGGGGGAAACATCAACTTGGACTCACTTGTTTATTATCCTCCAAGAAATGGTCCAACTCTATGGGAAATTGGGATCCCTGATCGCTCAGCTGCAGAATTCTATGTACCAGACCCTGACCCTGGTTTCAGGAACAAACTATACCCCAGCAATGGCCCAGACAAGTTAACCAAAACCAATTATCAACAATGTTAACTATTCTACTATCTGCAATTTCTTTTTCAGTTTTTCAAACTATTTTGTACTGTGGCAGGTTTAGGCAATATGGCTTGTGGGCACGTTACAGTGAGTTATATCCAAAAAACGATCTCATTTACACCGTCGGTGTTTCAGACTATCATAAGGATTGGTTTTTTGCTCATGTTACCAGGTAAATTTTGTTTAACTTGTAGAACTTTCTGTAGCTGTCATTATGAATTTTCTCCTCTAAGTTACTCTAATGTATGCAGGAACACAGAAGAAAAAACTGATGTATGCAGGAGGACAGAAGAAAAAACATACATGCCAACCACATGGCAGATTCGATTCCAGCTTCAAAATATCATAAAGGGAGGAAACTACACACTACAACTGGCCATTGCAGCCGCTACTATATCTAAATTGAAGGTATCACTCACACCAATTCATTTCTTCCATGATTGATGTTTTGTTTATTTTTTTATGCTATATGATGCTTCGAAGTGTCTCGTGTACGACATGTATCGAACACCCAACACCATACAATACTTGAAAAACATATTATGTTCAATTTAAAAGATATTTTTTTATCTTTTGACATTATTTTGACGATTAAACTAAGGAACAAATCTTATTCTGTTACTACTTTTCGCCGATTGGATATTAGATAGAAAGATTGGATTTATTTTTGTGTTAGTTGACAATGTGTTATTTGACAGTTTCAAACTTAACATGTATATACATAACGTGTCACATGTTCTATTTTTTTCGATTTAGTCGTATCTCCGTATTTATGTCCGTGATACCTGTGTCCGTATCCGTCTGTGATACCCGTGTCCGTGTCCGGATAACATGTGGCTAACATTTTTTGAGATGAGTGATCAGGTTAGGTTCAACGACCCGAATGCAGAGCGTCCTCACTTCTCAACAAAGCTAATTGGCAATGACAATGCCATAGCAAGGCACGGAATCCATGGATTGTATAGTTTGTATAGTGTAGGTGTAGATAGTGATCAATTGGTAAAAGGAGAGAACATCATCTATTTGACACAGTCATTTGCAGAAGGTCCTTTCATGGGAGTTATGTATGATTATATTCGCTTAGAAAGTCCTCCAACGGCTACTGAACCTTGTGCATAGAAAATGGCGGAGTTTATAAAGGAGGGAGTAGGAAGAGTCTCCAACCCTGTAGCCAAATTCATTATTTTTTAAATTTTTTATTTGAAGACAGAGTGGGAGTGGTATTAGTGAACAGAGAGACTCTTATTTTATTATTTGTTTATTTATTGTGATAAGCAGATAATCAACTTTAGAAACTTTATTTAAAGTTAATATTAAAATTATGTAATTTAAATATATTATTTTCACATTCTAAAATTATTGTTCAAGATTTTTTGTTGGATTTAAAAGTATATACTTACACTACCATATAGGACCTGTCTCATCCTACAATTTGTACGAAGGCATGCACAATAGAACTCATAATTTCATGAGATTCAAGATACGTTCTTCGATCTCTCTCTTCTTCAACTGAACATTCTTCTTATAATCTATCTCCTTTTTTTTTATGATTAATGGTAAAAAATCTATATGGCCAAAGACAAAATCTAATCTTTCTATTATTTTTTTTCCTAGTTTATCTTTTTTATTTTTGTAGTTAATTCGAAAAAAAAATTATAACTAAAGACAAAACCTAATCGTTTTATTAACTAATGTCTATCGATATCTTACGGTAAATTTTTATTTTAATTTTATTGTGACTTTTCATAACAATCAATAATATCATTATATTCTATTTAATCACATATAAATCTATCATAATATTTCATATCAATCACATAAGTTGTTAGATATGTATAAACGATGAGAAAGACAAATGTTAAAAAAAAAGTATTTAATGAAAACAACTCAATGATAGCTTGTTTACTGATTTATTAGAACCTGATTTATTATATAAGGGAAATGAATGTTTGACTACTAAATTTTGACAATTTTCTCTTACAATCTTATGTGTCATCTTCTAAGTGATTTTATATTTTTTTCTTTTTCTCATTCTCAATATTTAAAAATCACTTATAAAATGACACATCATGTTGTAAGGTAAGAGAAAGTTGTCAAAATTTAATAGTCAAAATATCATTGCCCAATATATAAAGTAAAATGTCCCATCATATGAAGGAAAAAGTAAAACCTAATAAAACAGAATATTTGATAATAATAACAATAATCAAATAATCAAATATATGATATATCTATCAATATAAATAATAGCAAAAGATACATAATTCAAATATATATATATATATATATATATATAATAGTGTTACATATGTTTTTTATTCTTTAACTTTTAATGAAAATTGCAATTAGTACTTCTTGAAAATCTTGACCAATTTAATTCTTTATCATTAGAAATGCATAAATATAATATTAAAAGTTAATTTAACTTGTTTACGAATTCAAAAATAAATTTATATTTTTTATCACTTCAAATAATAAATTGAAAGAATAGGATATAATTAATTTTTTTAATAAATTTTTAAATCAATTAAAAATTAATTTGATTAAAATAAGGGTTAAATATGTTTTTGGTCCCTTAAGTGTCAGTGAATTTTGGAATTAGTCCCTCATCAAAACTTTATACCAATTTAGTCCTTCATCTTTCAAAATGTGTTAATTTAGTCCTTTTAACCAAATTTTGTTAAGTTTATTTAATGTTTCAAGCGCATTTCATGATAGTATTTAAGTTAACATTGAAACAAAAATGTGTCAAACAGTGTAAATAATTTAAATACTATCATGAAATGCGCTTGAAACGTCAGATAAACTTAACAAAATTTGGTTAAAAGGACTAAATTCACACATTTTGAAAGATGAAAGACTAAATTGGTCAAAAGTTTTGATGAGGGACTAATTCCAAATTTCGCTGAAACTTGAAAGACCAAAAACATATTTAACCCTTAAAATAATAACACAAATAAAAAATGAATGCGATTCAAAAAGGTTTAATAGATTTTAAAAGAGTTAAAGATTAAGTTTGCTTGACTAATAAAATAAATAACAAAAGTAAAATATTATTAAAAACATTAACGAGATAAAAAAAGTAGTAGAAAAATTAAAATATAATTTTGACTGAAAAATTAAAATTAATAAAAGAAGAAAAAGTATTAAAAAGTTAATGACACAAAAGGTTTACAAGAGATTCTCAAGAGACAAAAAACGCTTTATTATTAACAGTAATTGAAAATTAAAACATAAATGAACATATCAATATATATTAAAAATATAAAATTAATTTATGCAAATAGCATAGGTTAAGTTAAAAAAGTCAAACTCCCATAAAGTAAGTAATTGATAAGAAAGAGAGAGAAAAACTAAAATACAAATTTTTAAAGTAATTAAAAAATCTATATTTAATAAAGGAGCGAAATAAAGTTTTTATATATAAAAAACGGTGAAACAGTATAATGTTTTATTTGACTAAATTTATAATATGATAAAAAAAACTAGTTAACTTGGCTAAATTTTGTTAAACTTATTTGACTAAATTATAAATTTGACAAAATTTTACGTAACTTATAATTTTGTTTGACCAAATTCATAATAATATGACAAGAGACGATTAAAAAAATTTAGAATGGATTTTTGAGTTTTTTTTTCTATAAATTATAGAAAATGTAAAAGCGAAATATTTTTTATAAAAATTAATTCAGATAAAATTTGAAATAAGAACTTAAAGTTAAAGAACTTATTTGAGGAAGCATTTACAAATTAATTTATACACAAGTTTATTTTATTTTATGAAAATAATTTTATTTTGTATTTTTTTTATTTTTTCTTTTATAAATGAAATTAATATTTATAATTTTAATTTTAATTTATGAAAATAATTTATACACAAAGTTATTTAAGTCAAAAGTTATTTAAGAAGATATTCATTTAAGAAATAATGATGATTAATAGTATTTATTACTAAGAAGTTAAAAGCACATTCATATTTAATTATGTATATTAAACCAAACTAAAAGAAGTTATTTGAAAATTTAAGGTTTAATTTATAGTAATGTTTAGGTATTTTATTTGTTTTGATCTTAATATATGTTTTTATTTTGGTTTAATCATGCTTTTGGTTCCTATTTTCGTAGCGAAATCTCAATTTGCTCCCTTTATTTTTTTCATCTCAATTTGGTTCTTGTTTTGGGAAATTTGATCGTACCACGTGTCAGTTTCTCGATTTTTTGAATTTTTTTTTTGAATTTTTTTTTATTTTTTTTTAATAAAAAAAAAAAAAAATTTC